>JGI20166J26741_11542251_pt1 | contig 24546 bp, 23 predicted proteins | sample TergutCu122P5_FD_26741 | JGI IMG/M metagenome (IMG submission 26741)
CGCACGACGCGCCCACGATCGGGATCGGAGGCCAGATCGACGATGGTGCTGGGCATGTCGCCGGGCGTCGGCCCGCCGTCAAGGTAGACGGCGACGCTGTCGCCGAGCATCGCCTCTGCCTCCCCTGCCGTGGTGGCCGGGGGAAGGCCGGAGACGTTCGCCGAACTGACCGCCAACAGGCCGGTGACGCGCAGCAGCGCACGGGCTGCCTCATGCGCAGGCACCCTGACGGCTATGGTGTCCGGCCTGTCGCCGAGATCGAGCGGCAGGGCGGCGCGCAGTATCACCGTCAAGGCGCCGGGCCAGAAGGCCGCGGTCAGGCGCCAGGCCGCTTCCGGCACCTCGGCCGCCACGGCGTCAAGCAACGCCGCGTCCGGCAGAAGCACCGGCGGAGGCATGTCGCGGCTCCTGCGTTTGGCGTCGAGCAGGCCCTGCACGGCACGTGCTGAGAACGCATCGGCGCCGATCCCGTAGACGGTGTCCGTCGGCAGCACGACGCAGCGGCCCTGGGCGACGGCAGCGGCAGCCGCCGCCAGGCCATCGTCATCCAGCGGCAGTATCACGGCGTCAACTCTAGATGATCGGTCGCCTCACGCAGCGCCGTCACGTAGCGGTCACGGCCTGCGAGATCGCGGTGATCGGAAACGGAGGCGAAGACGCCCGTGGCGCTCAACAGCGCCGGCGTCGCGCCGCCATGGGTGTCGTCGTGCTCGCAGGCGAACAACCCGCCACCCCGCAGCAGCCCGGCCGCCAGCGGCACGATGACTCTGATGGCGTCCAAACCGTCGTCACCGGCGAACAGGGCGCCTTCAGGGTCGACGACGTCGCGTGGCAGTGACGCCCGGCTGGTCGCCGGAACATAAGGCGGGTTTGCCACGACGACATCGACGGCGCCGGCCAGATCTGCCAGCGCCGTGCCCCAATCGCCCAGGCGAAGCTCGACACCCGAACCGTCCAGGTTGCGCCCGGCGTATTCGGCGGCCTTGCCGTCACGCTCGACGGCCACGACGCGGGCGGGCGTCTCGTGGGCCAGCGCCAGGGCGATGGCGCCGGACCCGGTGCCGAGATCGACGATCAGGGGGGCTTCGATGCGTTGCCCCGCCAGCCAGTCGATCACAAGCTGTACAAGGCCCTCTGTCTCAGGCCGCGGGATGAACACCCCCGGCCCGACGATCAGCGTCTCGTGCCGGAAATACGCCTTGCCCGTCAGGTACTGCAGTGGCTCGCCGCCGAGGCGCCGCCGCACGAGGTCGGCGAACTGGGCCTCTTGGGCCGGGGTCAGCTCGCGCACGCAACGCAGCCAGACGGGGTCGACGCCGGCCACGTGAGCCATGATGTGACGGCTGTCGACACCGGCGGACGGAAACCCCGCCGCCGCCAGCGCGGCCTTGGCGTCCTGACGCAATTGCGACGGCGTGCTCACACGTCCACCTCGCCCAGTCGCTGCGCCAGATCGGCCGCGAGCAGGGCATCGACCAGGGCGTCCATGTCGCCTGCCAGCACAGCATCGAGGTTGTAGGCCTTGTAACCGATCCGGTGGTCGGCGATACGGTTCTCCGGAAAGTTGTACGTGCGGATGCGTTCGGACCGGTCAACCGTACGCACCTGTGACTTGCGAGCCGCCGAGGCATCGTTGGCGGCCTGCTCCTCTGCCATGGCCACCAGGCGGGCGCGCAGGATTCGCAAAGCCTGTTCCTTGTTTTGCAACTGCGAGCGCTGGTCCTGGCATGTGACGACGATGCCGGTGGGCAGGTGTGTGAGCCGCACCGCCGAGTCCGTGGTGTTGACCCCTTGCCCACCCTTGCCTGTGGAGCGGTAGACGTCGATGCGGATGTCGTCGTCGGCGATCTCGACGTCCTCGGGCGCCACGTCCGGCATCACCAGCACGCCTGCGGCCGAAGTGTGGATGCGACCCTGCGACTCGGTCACAGGCACGCGCTGGACGCGGTGCACTCCGCCCTCGAACTTAAGAATGCCGTAGGGTGCGTCCTCGGGTCCGCCGCCGGACGACCCGCGGAAGGCTGCCGTCAGCGATTTGTAGCCTCCCAGGTCGGTCGTCTCGGTGTCGAGGACGTCAAGCTTCCAGCCCCGGCGCAGCGCGTAGGCCTGGTACATGCCGAAGAGATCGGATGCGAACAACGCCGACTCCTCGCCGCCCTCGCCCGACTTGATCTCCATGATGGCGTCACACGAGTCATTCGGATCCCGGGGGGCCAGGAGAGCCGTCAGACGCTGGTCGACGTCTGCCAGGCGCGAGCGCAACTCGTCCGCCTCGGCGGCGAAGTCGGCGTCCTCGTCGGCCAATTCCTCAGCGGCCGTCAAATCGTCGCTGAGCCGGTCGTGCTCCTCGAGCCCGGCGACGATCGGCGCCAGTTCGTTATAACGCCTCCCGGTGCGCCGTGCCCGCACCGGATCCGTGTGGTATCCGGGGGCCGCCATCTCGGCTTCCAGCCGGACGAACTCGTCGCGCAGTGCACTGGCTGCCTCGAACATGGCACCTCCTCAAGTGCGGACGACCCGGACATGCGAACAGACGCCGGGCGAAGCCCAGCGCCTGTCGAAAGGTAGCTACTTGCCGGCCTTCTTGGCCTTGCCGTACATGCGCTCGAACCGGGCGACGCGGCCACCGGTGTCGAGGATCTTCTGCTTGCCCGTGTAGAACGGGTGGCACTCGCTGCAGACGTCGGCGGTGATCGAGCCGCCGCGGGCCGTCGAGCGAGTGACGAACGTGTTGCCACAGGTACAAGTGACCGTGGTCTCGTGATAGTCGGGGTGGATACCCTGCTTCATCGGATGCTCCTTAAGTCCTGGCCGGGTCGCCTGAACCACCGCTCAGCGGGGCTCACACATCGGCGTGAACCGGACCAACGCATCAGTTTACCGCCTGGATCAGCGCATCGCCAAGTTTCGGGCCTGGGAGGTGCGTCCTGGGCGCCCCGCCACGACGGGACGCCCAGGGCCGTGTAACTGCTATTCAGTCCGGGCTCACTTCCAGAGACCGGCATCCTTGTACTGGGCGGCATTGTCGATATTGATCATCGGGGAATCGACCGTGAAGTCGTGAGGCACGGTCTGGCCGTCGAGGATCTTCTTGAGGGTCTCGGTGCCGATCTTGCCGATGACGCTGGCGTCGTTGTACCCGGTGACCTTGTAGTTGGTGCCCTTCAGGATCTCCTGGATGGCCTCGTTCTGGCCGTCGACCCCGCCGAAGATCATCTCAGCTGAGCGTCCGGCGTCAGCCGCGGCTGACTGGGCGCCGAGGCACATGGAGTCGTTCTCGCAGAAGACGACATCGATCTTCTTCAGCTTGGCCAGCATGTTCTCCATTGCCGCCTTGCCGCCGTCCGTAGCCCAGTTGCCGAAGTCGGGCGACACCTCGATGGTCCAGTTGCCCGCGGCGTTCAGACCTTTGAGGACGCCTTCCGTCCGGGCGATCCCGATGGTGTTGTCCGCCGGGCCTCCCTTGATGATGACGGCGACGCCGCCGTTGGGCTTCAGCTGGGTGAAGTACTTACCTACCTCCTCGCCGATCCGGGGGTTGTCCGGGCCGACCCAGGCAGAGTAGTTCTTGGATGAGGTCAGGCGGTCGACCAGGACCACGGGGATCTTGGCTTTCTCGGCTGCGTTCAAGACCTCGGGGAAATCGTTCAGCCACGCCCCGGAGATGACGATCCCGTTCACCTTTTGAGAGATGAAGTTCTCGACGTCGGCCAAGAGCTTGTCCGAGTCGCCGCCGGCGTCGGAAACATTGACTTTCCACCCGAACGAGGCGCCTGTCTCCTGGACGGCGTTGCGCATGCCGACGAAGTAGGGGCCACCCAGATAGAGGTTGGCCATGCCGATGGTGATCTGCTTCGCGGCGGGCTTGGTACAAGCCGACATGACCCCCGAGAGTCCGAGCACTAGCAGCCCGGCGGTGGCAACTGCCAAGATTCTTCTGATTTTCATTACTGTCTCCTTTATTGTCGATATTTCATTGGTGTCGGCCGGGCCACCGCCACATTGTGATGGCACCCGGGCCTCTTCTTCCGTCCGCTCCCGCGAACGCCGGCTCACGCCCGCCTTTGCGAACGCGATTGGAGCAAGATCACCACAATGATGATCAAGCCCTTGAAGACCAACTGCCAGAAGGTTGGAACATTCCTCAGTGACAGAAGGTTGTTCATGATCGCCAAGACCAGCACCCCGACGATTGTTCCCTGGATGCTGCCCTTGCCACCGGCCAGATTCGCTCCGCCGATGACGCAGGCCGCGATGGCGTCAAGTTCATAGGACCCGCCCAACGAGGGTTGGATGTTCCCAAGGCGCGAAGCCGACAGGACCCCGGCCGTCCCGGCACACAGGCCGGAGATGACGTAGGCAACCGTAATGCCGGTTGTCACCGAAATGCCGGCGAGCCGGACTGTTTCGCGGTTGCCGCCGATGGCGATCGTGCTCCGCCCCAATGGTGTGAGGTGCAGGAATACCGCACCAAACACGAAGAAGGCCACCATGATCAAAGTGGAGGCCGGAAAAGGCCCGATCAGTTTGGAACCCAGGGCGGTGAACCCCGGATCGAGCGGCTTCATCGGGACTTCCGAATAGACATAGGTCAAACCGCGGATGGTTGTCATGGCCGCCAATGTGACGGCGAATGGCGCCAATCGGAAGCGCGAGACCAACGTCCCGCTGATCAGGCCCCATACGGCGCCAGAGAGTGCCCCCAGCAGGAAGCAGGCCCAGACCGGGTATCCATAGCGCAAGGAACAGCCGGCGGCGAAGATGGCCGAAAACCCAACCACGGAACCGACGGACAAGTCGATGCCGCCAGTCAGAATGACGAAGAGCATGCCCAAAGCCAGCAGGCCGACCCAGACATTCTGCCGCATCATGTTTGTCAAGTTGTTCGACGTGTAGAAGATGCCATTTGAAAGCGGCACCGCGACAATCGCCAGCACGATGACCGCCACACCCAGGATGGCGGGCATCGTCATGTCGCGGCCTTTGATTTCCAGCCTGCCGTGCCGGAACGCCATCACAGGGTTGAGGGAACTAGTCATCGGAACCTCCAATCGCATAGGCCAAGACTTCGTCTTCGCTGGTGTCTGCGGCATCAAGTTCGTGGACCAGGCGGCCCTCGCGCATCACGAGCACGCGATCGGCCATCGACACCGCCTCCGTCAGGTCGGACGACACGATGAGGATCGAGATGCCTTGCCTGGCAAGGTCGTTGATCAGCGCGTAGATGTCAACTCGTGTGGCCATGTCGACGCCCCGAGTCGGTTCGTCCAGGATCAGAATTGACGGGTTGACCAACAGCCACTTTGCAAGCACCACCTTCTGCTGATTGCCGCCCGAAAGCTCCATGGCCGACATCTTGGCGCTGTTGGCTGGCTTGATCGACAGCTTCCCGATCATCAATTGCACATCGGACTTGCGCTGTGCCAGATTGAGCAGGAATCCGTGCATGGTGGCCAGGTTTATGTTCTCATCAACCTTGAGACCCATGATCAGACCGGTGTTCTGCCGGTCCTCCGTCACCAACGCCATACCCGCCTTGATAGCAGCCGCCGGGCTGGTGAACCGTCTGGGCTGCCCGTCGATCGTCAGGGAGCCGGCATCCGCGCTCCGGGCTCCGAAGATCGTCTCGACCAATTCGCTTCGTCCTGAACCCACAAGGCCGAAGATTGAGAGGACCTCTCCGCGCCGCAGAGTGAATGACACGTCGTCGAACTCGCCTTTCCGGCCCAGGTGATGCACACCGAGGGACGGCTCACCGAAGTCGGTCCGGCGGTCTGGATAGATCTGGTCGATTTGCCGGCCAGCCATCAGCGAGATGATGTGGTCCTCGCTGGTTTCTCCGGGGTTGAGTTCGGCCAGGAAATTGCCGTCCTTCATGACGATGATCGTGTCGGCGATGTCGAGAACTTCCTGCAACCGGTGCGAGATATAGATGATCAACGTTCCGTCTTGGCGAAGTTGATCGACCAAAGCGAACAGGGAATCCAAGTCGGATCCGGCCAAGACCGCTGACGGCTCGTCGAGCACCAAGATCTTCGGCGGGGAGACCAGAGCCTTGGCGATTTCAACCATCTGCTGTTTGGCGATTGTCAGATCGCGTATCTTGGTGCGTGGGTTGACGCCGGTAAAGCCGATTCTCTTCAAGAGTTCCGCTGCGCGCCGGTGCGCCGCGGGCCAGTCGATCAAACCAAGGCGTTTGGGCAGCACCCCCATCAGGAGATTCTCCGAGACTGTCAACTCCGGCACCAGAGACAGCTCCTGGTAGACCGTACGGATGCCCTGTTTGATGGCATCGGACGGACCTTTCAGGACGAGTGGCTGCCCATCCAGTTCCAGTTCACCGGAATCCCTATGTTCAGCACCCGCCAGAACCTTGATCAAGGTCGACTTCCCGGCCCCATTAGCCCCGACAATGGCCACTACGCGTCCAAACTCAGTCGTCAGACTGACGCCGTGAAGAACCTCGGCGGGCCCGAAAGACTTGCGAATGTCGCGTAGTGCAAGTGTCATCCCAATGCTCCGATCGCCACGATCGTCTTTTGCCTGGTGAAGTCGAGCACCGTGTCATGCAGCCCTTCGCGATAGCCACCGGTGGCGGCCACACCCCCGAAAGGCAGATTCTCCGCCCTCATCGCTGTCGTTCCATTGATCATTACCGATCCGACATGCAAGCGGGTGGCGCCGCTCAGCGCTTTGTTGATGTCGTGAGTGAAGATGGCTGCCTGCAGTCCGTAGGGGGAATCATTGGCCAAGTCGATGGCTTCGTCCAGGCTGCCGACCCTGACGAGCGGCACAACCGGCCCGAAGATCTCCTCAGCCATGGCCGGCGACTTCGGCGGGACGTCCACCAGGACGGCCGGCGTGACAAAAGCTCCATGCCGCTCGCCGCCGACTGCCAGCTTCGCACCTTCGTCGACCAACTCGGTGATGGCATTCTCGACCCCGGCGGCATCAGCCTCGGCGATCAGCGGTCCGACGTCGGTCACCTCGTCCAGTTGATCGCCCACCACCAGTGTGCGCGTCTTTGCGACCAGAGCCTCGGCCAAGCGGTCATATATCCCCGCAGTGGCATACACTCGCTTGACGGCGCAACAGATCTGGCCATTGCCTCTGGCGAGCCGGCCATAGACGATCGCGTCGACAGCCTTGTCCAAGTCGGCATCGTCAAGGACGATCATGGGGTCGTTGCCGCCCAGTTCCAGGAAGACCTTTGCGAAGCGCCGGGCACAACGTTCGGCGACATTGCGGCCGGCTTCCGTGCCCCCCGTCAGTGTGACAGCCGCGATGCCGGGATTGTCGGCGATTGCCGCCACGACATCACGATTTCCGACCAGAACCTGGTGGGCAAACTCGGGGAAACCGGCCTCGGCGTACAACTCATGGATCTTGAACAACGTCAAGGGGCATTTCGTCGGCGGTTTCGTGATGACGGCATTACCGGCGGCCAGCGCCGCGGCGGCCTTATGCGAGTAAAGCTCGACCGGATAGTTGAAAGGAATCAGGGCGGCAACGAGGCCAAGTGGTTGCCGGATCGTCACCGCGAAATGGTTCTCCATGCCCGGCACGGCATCCATGGGGAACTGCCGTCCGAAGATTCTTGTCGCCTCGCCGGCATAGCCACGGAAGATGCGGACAGCCGCGGCGACTTCTCCTCTGGTCTGGGTGATCGGCTTGCCGTTCTCCTCGGCATCCAGACGGGCCAGGCTTTCCGCGTCACGCTCAATCAGACCTGCCAGGGTGAGTAGCAATTCTTGGCGCCGATGAGCCGGCATCGATGACATGGCGGCTTGGCCCTGCAGCCCTTGGGCGACGAACGTGGCGACATCGCCGACCGTCGACTCGGGTACTTTGCCGATCAACGCACCGGTACCTGAGTTGTGGACTTCGATGAATGATGACATCTGCTTCTCCTTCCGTTCCCTTAGATGTACCTCGGCATTTGGCTGCCGATACGATCAGCGGCGGCTATGATTCTGGGGGCCAGGTCAATGCAGTCCTGACGTGAGAACCGCACAGCCGGGCCGGCAACTGAGATTGCGCCGTGGAGTTCCCCACCGCGACCGACGATCGCGACGCCGACGCAGCGCACGCCTTCTTCGAATTCTTGGTCATTGATGGCGTATCGCCGCGCGGCGATCGCTTCGATCTCGTCTTCCAAGGCTTGGCCGGACAAGGTTGTCGGCGTGTAGATCCTGACGTCCGTCATGTAGGGAAGGCGCTGTTCTGGCGAGTAGGTGGCCAGAATGGCCTTGCCCTTGGCCGAGCAGTGGTAGGGCACGACCGAACCGATTCTGCTGGCCAGCCGGACAGGCTGCGCGGGATCGATCTTGTCGATGTAGACAACACCCTGATCGGAGTTGACGCCCAGGTACACGGTCTCTCCGGCCAGTGCGCACAGCTCTTCCAGCTCGGCACGCGCCAGTTTCCGAAGGCTGTTCCGGTCCAGCCAGGCTTGGCCCAGGGAGATGAGCCTGATACCAGGGAAGTATCGCCCTTCAGCACTTCTTTCCAGCGCGGCCAACTCCAGGAGGGTAGTCGCATAGCGATGGCAGGTCGACACCCCCATGCCGGTGGAACGAGCCAAGTCCGACAACGTTATGCCATCCGGGCAAGCCGCAGCCACACGATCCAGCAAGTCGAACGCTCGCTGAACCGACGCCGATGAACGCCTATCAGACATCGCCCTGGTCTTTCGAATATTCGGGACAACTTCGTCTAATTCGAAGATATCTTAGTCTCGCAGCGCTAGCAAGTGGGTGTCAAGCAGCGTTACCAAATCGTGATAATCAGGCCTCCAGGCAGCCGGACGAGTCAGTCGGAGCGACTGTGGCGTGAAAGACCGAGTCGAGCTCAGCCCGGATCCCCCGATCCGGGCTCAGTCGTTGCCGGGTGTCGTCTTCGAGATGACGACCAGGAACTCGGAATTGTTCTGCGTCTTCTTCATGCGGTTCAGCAGCATCTCGAGGGCCTGCTGGTCCTCAAGGCCGGCCAACACGCGGCGCAGCTTCCAGATGATGTTCAACTCGTCGGGACGCATCAGCAACTCCTCGCGGCGTGTGCCGGATGCGTCGACGTCGATGGCCGGGAAGATGCGCTTGTCGGCCAACTGGCGCGACAGCTTGAGTTCCATGTTGCCGGTGCCCTTGAACTCCTCGAAGATCACCTCGTCCATCTTCGAGCCCGTCTCGACTAGCGCCGTGGCCAGGATCGTCAGCGAGCCGCCGTTCTCGATGTTGCGGGCGGCTCCGAAGAACTTCTTGGGCGGGTACAGTGCGGCCGAGTCGACGCCGCCCGACAGGATACGTCCGGACGCCGGGGCGGCCTGGTTGTAGGCGCGCCCCAGCCGCGTGATGCCATCGAGCAGGATGACGACGTCATGACCCAGTTCGACCAGGCGCTTGGCGCGCTCGACGGCCAGCTCGGCCACCATTGTGTGGTCCTCGGCCGGCCGGTCGAACGTCGAGGCGATGACCTCGGCGGTGGTCGTCCGCTGGAAGTCGGTGACCTCTTCCGGACGTTCGTCGACGAGGACGACCATGAGGTACACCTCGGGGTTGTTCGCCGTGATCGCGTTGGCGATGTTCTGCATGACCATCGTCTTGCCGGCCTTCGGCGGTGAGACGATCAGTCCGCGCTGGCCCTTGCCGATCGGGGCGATCAGGTCGATGATGCGTCCGGTCATGTTGCCGGACGTCGTCTCGATGCGCAGGCGCTCCTGCGGGTACAGCGGTGTGAGCTTGTTGAAGTCGACGCGGCCCTTCATGCGGTCGGGCTCGACCCCGTTGACGGTGTCCAGTCGTACCAGCGGGTTGAACTTCTGGCCACGCTCGCCCTCGCGGGGCATGCGGACAGCTCCGGTTATCACGTCGCCCTTGCGCAACTCGGCCTTCCGCACCAGGGAGAGCGACACGTAGGCGTCGTTCACACCGGGCAGGTAGCCCGACGTACGGACGAAGGCGTAGTTGTCGAGAATGTCGAGGATGCCGCTGACGTCGACCAGCACGTCGTCCTCGCGGACGCCGGCATCTGCCATGCCCTCGATCTCGTTGCCGGTGCGACCCCGGCGGTTCGAACGGTCGCGGTTGCGGCGGCGCCTTGACCGGTGCCCGGACTCGTCGTCACCCCCGGCGGGACGGTCGGCCGGCCCCGCCACCGGCGACGCCGTGGTTTCTGTCGTGTTGCCTGCGCCGTTGCCTTTCTGCCGGCGGCGCTGCCGGGACGAGTCCTGGCTCAGCTTCTCGAGACGGGCGCCCAACTCTTCGACCAACGCCTTGTCGGGTGCTGATTGCTGCTCTGCGCGAGGCTCGCCCGCCTCGTAGTACATCGTGTCGTTGCTGGTGGGCGTGGGGTCGGATGCCGGGCCCCCAGCCCCCCGGATCGCCTCGACCAGATCCTGCTTACGCATTTGCGCGGTGCCTTTGATGCCCAGTGCCACGGCTGTGGCTTTCAACTCTGGCAGCTTGAGCGCCGCGATGTCGCCGGAGGATGACTCGCTGAGACTGTCGCTCACTTGTGTCCTTTCCCGAGGTTCGGGGATATACCGCGCGCCCACCCAGGCACGCTGCGATTTGGTTCACCTTTAGCCGCGGAAACACCGCGAGACTAACCGATTTGCGGCGCCACTCCAAAGCACAAGAGCGCGCCAACAGAACTATGGTAGCAAACTTGGTCAAAGAATGCCTCATCCGAGGTGATGCCGGCCCTCCAGCTCTTCGACGAGTGCGCGCACTTCGGCGTAATCCTCTGCCACGGGCAGCGTGGGAAACTGCTCCCGGACGTTCGGCGGCGGGCGGTAAAGGATGCCGACGGAGGCTGCCAGCAGCATGGCCGTGTCGTTGTAGGAGTCACCCATCGCAAGCGTTGCGAAGCCCAGCGCGTCGAAGGCCTTGACGCTGGCCCGCTTCTGGTCCGGCAGACGAAGGCGGTAGTCGACCAGCTTGTCGCCGTCGACCACCAGGTTGTGACAGAAGAGCACTGGATTGCCCAGCTGCCGCATCAGAGGCACGGCGAACTCGGCGAACGTGTCCGACAGGATGACCACCTGGTGGTGCATGCGCAGCCAGTCCAGGAACTCGACGGCCCCGGGGTATGGCTCCATCGTCGCTATCACGTCGGTGATGTCACGCAGCCGCAGGTCGTGTTCGTCCAGCACCTTGAACCGGTGGCGCATCAGCTGGTCGTAGTCGGCCAGATCGCGCGTCGTCAGGCGCAACTCGGCGATGCCTGTACGCTCGGCTACGTTGATCCAGATCTCGGGCACCAACACGCCCTCCAGGTCGAGGCAAGCCAGCCACGGCCTCGATTTGACGGCATCGACGCTCATAGTCCCTCCAATCTGAGAACACGGGGAGTGTCGCCCACAACCGGGCTTTCAGTCAGTTCGGCCACGCAAGCTCGCTGATCCGACTCGGGGGCGGCGTGCGTCGCCATGTGCAGTTCGGCCGACCAGGGCGACTGCTCGTACGTGACGGACGGCCGCATCTGGCGCACCATCGAGACTGACACGTGGTGCTTGGCGAAGATCGCTGCGACGGCGGAGAGCACGCCGGGTTGATCCTTGACGTGGAAGCGCAGGTGGTACCGCGTCATGGCCTCGCCGATCGGCGCCACGCGTCGGCCGGGATCGACGGCCTGGCTGGGGCCGACGATGCCATGGTCGCGGTTCCGGGCCACCGCGACCACATCGCCGATGACGGCTGAGGCGGTCGGGACGCCACCGGCGCCGGGGCCCAGGAACATCAGGCGGCCGGCTTGCCGAGCCGATACGAAGATGGCGTTGTTGGCGCCGTGCACGCTCGACAACGGGTGCTCCAGAGGCACCATGGCGGGGTGGACGCGCACTGAGATCGCCCCGTTTGGCAGGGCCTCGGCGACCGCTAGCAGCTTGATCGCGCAGTTGGCGTCGGCCGCCGCCCGGATGTCGTCCGGCGTCAATGACGCGATGCCCTCGTGATACACCTGGTCGACGGTCACCGGCGTATGGAAGGCGAGCCGCGCCAGGATCGCCGCCTTGGATGCCGCGTCAAGACCCTCGACGTCGGCCGTCGGGTCGGCCTCCGCGTAGCCCTCGGCCTGCGCCTCGGCCAAGGCGTCCGCGAAGCCGACGCCCTCGATTGCCATCTTCTCGAGGATGAAATTCGTGGTGCCGTTGACGATGCCCATCACGGTTGTTATCTCGTCGCCGACCAGCGACTCGCGCAAGGGCCGGATGATGGGGATCGCGCCGGCGACGGCGGCCTCGTAGTACAGATCGACGCCCTTCGCCTCGGCGGCGGCGAAGAGCTCCCCGGCTTGCACCCCGAGCAGCTTCTTGTTGGCGGTCACCACCGAAGCTCCGTTCGCGATGGCGGCACGGATCAGCGTGCTTGCCGGCTCGATGCCGCCCATCAGCTCGATGACGATGTCAGGGGCGGACGCCACGAGCGCCGCCGCGTCAGGTGTGAACAGGGCGGAGTCGATACCCGGCCGCGGAGTCTGCGGATCGAGTGCGGCGATGCCCACCAGTTGCAAGGGCCGGCCCACGCGGGCAGCCAGTTCGTCGGCCTGCTGCGTCATCAGCCTGGCCACCTGCGTGCCGACGATGCCACAGCCGAGCAGCGCCACCTTCAGCGGTTCTTTGGACACCACGTCATCACCTACCAACATCGAGGCCCAGCAGGTCGTCGATTGTTTCCCGCCGCACCAGCACCTGGGCGACTCCGTCGCGAACCGCCACGACCGGCGGCCGCGGGGTCTCATTATAGTTGCCGGCCATCGAGCGCTGGTAGGCCCCGCTGGCCGGCACCGCGATCAGGTCGCCCGGACGGATGTCGCCCGGCAGATACGTGTGCGGCACCAGGATGTCGCCCGTCTCGCAGTGCTTCCCCACGACGCGCGCCAAAACGGGCGCGGACGTCGATGCCCGGTTCGCCAGCAGCGCGCTGTACTCCGCCTGGTACAACGCCGGACGCGGGTTGTCGCTCATGCCGCCGTCGACCGCCACATACGTGCGGGTGCCGCCGTCCAGCTGGACGGTCTTCACGATTCCGACGGTATAGACAGACACGCCGGCCGGTCCGACGATGGCTCGTCCGGGTTCGACCGACATCGCCGGCACCGCAATCCCGGCCTGCCGGCAGCTGCGCCCGACCGCGTCTTGCAGACGCCGGGCGAAGTCGGCGGGCGAAGGCGGATGGTCGGCTGCGGTGTACGCGATGCCGACCCCCCCGCCGAGGTCGCACATCGGGAGCTCGCGTCCGGCCGTGTCCCGGAACCCGGCCAGCAGGCCGACCAACCGCTCGATGGCCAGCTCGTAGGCGTCGGTCTCCATGATCTGTGAGCCGATGTGGCAGTGGACGCCCATGAGCTGTAGCCCCGGAATGGCTTCGAGGCGTGCCAAAGCGGCGGCGGCCGCTCCCCCGTCCAGAGCGAAGCCGAACTTCTGGTCGATGACGGCCGTTTGCACGGCCGCGTGTATGTGCGGCTCGACGTCCGGCGTCACACGCACCAGCACCGGGACGTCGGGCGAACCGTCTGGACGCGATGCGACGATCGCCTCCAGACGGTCGATCTCGTCCTCTGCGTCGACGATGATGCGGCCCACGCCGGCATCGATGGCGGCTCTCAGTTCGTCGGCGGACTTGTTGTTGCCGTGGCAGCCGATGGACGCACCCGGCACTCCCCCGCGTAGGGCCAGCGCCAGCTCGCCCGGCGAGCAGACGTCGACGCCCAGCCCGCACTCGGCGGCCCATCGCGCGACGGCGCTGCACAGGAAGGCCTTTCCGGCGTAGTAGACCTGCCACGGTGCGAAGGCCGCCCGGTAGGCTTCGGCCCGGGCCCGGAAGTCGGCCTCGTCCAGCAGGTACAGTGGCGTGCCGTACTTTTCGACCAGCGCCCGCACGTCCATCCCGCCGATCGTCAGGACGCCAGACGGACGGGCCGCGGTCGAAGGCCAGATGCCTGGCACGAACGCATCGGTATCAGGGGACAACCAGTCAGGGTGCAGCGACATGGCTTCTATCTTCGCAGATACGACCGGCACGGTTGGCATTTCTCACAGGACGCGGACCCCCAATTCGCCGCTGAAACCGCGAAAGGTTCGCGATCACCTGATAGACTTGCACATTCGTCAGGCCCCCGTAGCTCAGGGGATAGAGCACCGCCCTCCGGAGGCGGGAGCGGGCGTTCGAATCGCCCCGGGGGCGCCACAGCCCGAAAATCGGTCTGACTTACTCCAAAATGCTTGACATATGTGGCATTCTTATGTGGGTATTTCCTCTCGCAAAACTACGAGGAGTTTCATGGACTGGCGCCACAAGGCGGCGTGCTTGACCGAGGATCCGGAGTTGTTCTTCCCAATCGGCAACACCGGGCCGGCCCTGGCACAGATCGAGGAGGCCAAACGTGTCTGCCGACGCTGCCTGGTGCGCGAGGATTGCCTGCAATGGGCGTTGGACGCCGGGCAGGACCATGGCGTCTGGGGTGGCATGAGCGAGGACGAGCGGCGGGCCATGAAACGCCGGGCCGCGCGGTCGCGCCTGCGGCTGCCCTGACCCGCAATCCCCTGCCCCGTAATCGTCTGCTCAGTGCAAGCGAACAACCAGACGAGCGGTGGTGCCCGGGCCGTCGGCGTTGTTCTCAAGCGTGAAAGTGCCGCCCAGATCCTCCACCAACGTCCTGACGATCGAAAGACCCAGCGAACTGGTGCCATCGATTACGAAGTCATCCGGCAATGAGGCCCCGTCGTTGATGACCTCCAGTGTGAGTCGGTCACCGTCGCGGGTCGGGCGCACCACGACCGTGCCGGACGACGCACCGAGGCCGTGCTCGACGGCGTTCTGGCACAGTTCCGTCAGGGCCAGCGACAAGGCGGTCGCCGCATCGGCCGGCACGAGCCCGAAGCTGCCCTCTCGCACTGAATGGACGGTGCCGGACGTCGCCGCCATGTCGCCCACCATGGCCAGCAACTGGTCCGCGACCGCGTCGAAACGAACCGTCTCGTCGTAGCTCTGCGAGAGGATCTCGTGCACGACGGCGATCGACTGCACCCGCGAGACGGCCTCCTTGAGCGCCGCCTTGGCAACGGGCGAGTCCATTCGCCGCGATTGCAGGCGAAGAAGGGCCGCAACCGTCTGCAGGTTGTTCTTGATGCGATGGTGGATCTCGCGGATCGTCGCGTCCTTGGTCACCAATTGCCGTTCGCGTTCGCGCAGCGCGGTGGCATCGAGGCACAACGTCAACCCGCCGGCCATGGCGCCGTCCATGATCAACGGCAGCACGCGCAACCTGATGCTCGCCTGTGGGACGTCGATGGTCATCTCGGCAGCGCGGCGGCCGAAGGGGTCCTTCGGGCCGCGCGCGATCTCGAGTGGCTGACCGCCCAACCCGGTCGTGATCTCGCTCAGGTTCTCGCCCATCAGGTCGCCGACCAGGCCCAGGCGGCGATATGCCGACACCGCGTTCGGGCTGGCGTACGTCACCAACCCCTCGTCGTCGGTGCGCAACAGGCCGTCGCCAACCTTCGGGCTGCTGGACGCGACGCTCGGCGGCTCTGTGGGGAAGATGCCGTGCCACAGCATGTCGGTCAGCACGGGTGCGACCTCGAGGTAGGTGTCCTCCAACGCCCCGGGTGCCCTGATGCCCTGCCGGTTCATGTGGCGCTCGACGACACCGATGCAGTCGCCGTGGCGCATGACCGGCACTGCCCAGATGCCCACCGGGCTACCCGCCGCCAACTGGTGCTCCGTCGTCGCGGCGATGCGGTTCGACATGAAAGCCGTTGTCACGAGGTGCTCCGCGTCGTAGGCGATGGACTCTCCGACGACGTCGTCCTCCAGGGCTGTGGGGCCGGTGTTCGGACGGATCTGCGCCGCGGCCCAGAAAACGTGGTGGTCGCGGTCGGGCACCCACAGCAGCAGATCGGAGAAGCTGGTGTCGGCCAACAGGTGCCATTCACGCACCAGCGCCATCAGCCATTCGCGATCAGCGCTAGTCAAGTGGCTGTGCTGATCAACCACTTGGGCCAGCGAAAGCATGGCTCCACCCTACCCGATCGCCAGTGGCGCGGGCGGGCCTGCCGCATGATGGTAAGATTGGTCGATGTTGCCCGGGCGGCCGGGTCGATTATCCGAGGAGGTTCCCATGGGCAAGGGTGGACGCAGGCGCCGGCTGCGCCGCAAGAAGGCGGCCAACCACGGCAAGCGCCCCAACTCGTAAACAACGTGAGCCCTCCGCCTAGGCGGAGGGCTTTCCACATGTGCAGCGCGCCACCACTCATCCGACGGTGACGTGAAGGCAGGCGACTCGCTGGCGCAGGCTGACCGACGCCACAGGGTGCTCGAAGCTGCGGCGCACCATGGCCGTGATCAGCGTTTCGACGGAGTACAGCTCGAAGCACTGTTCGCACGTCATCAGGTGGTGCCGGATTTCGTCGGCCGTGTCCTCGGATTCCTCGCCGTGCAGGAACGCCTGCACGTGATCGATGGCGAGCGCGCAGGCTGCAAGGGCGGCCGCGGTGCCGTCGTCCCATTCGTCACCGGTCATGGCTGGTCCTTTCCCATGCCCAGGCTGGCGGCGTAGTCGGCCAATGCGACCCTGAGGGCGGCTCGCGCCCGGCTCAGCCGCGACATCACGGTGCCGATCGGTGTACCCATGATGTCGGCGATCTCCTTGTACGAAAAGCCCTCGACGTCGGCCAGCAGCACCACCTCGCGGAATTCCGGGCTGAGCGACTGTAAGGCCTGGGCCACCGCCTCGTCCGGGATCGCCTCCAGAGCTGTCATCTCAGCCGAGTCGAGCCCGGACGACTGGTGCTGGGCAGCTTTGGCCAACTGCCAGTCCTCGATCTCCTCACCGGCGATCGCGGGCTGCCGCTGCGCTCTGCGGTAGTTGTTGATGAACGTGTTCGTCAGGATGCGATAGAGCCAGGCTTTGAGATTCGTGCCCGGTTTGAACTGGTGGAAAGCGGCGAACGCCCTGGCGTAGGTGTCCTGGACGACGTCCTCGGCGTCTGCCGGGTTGTGCGTCAGCCTCAAAGCGGCGCCATAGAGTTGGTCGATGTAGCCCATGGCATCGCGCTCGAAGCGCTCGGCACGCTCGGCAGGCGTCTCTTCCGCTGTCGTTCGAAGTTCTGTCATCAGGTACGACACTACCCACCAGCTGAGCCAACCGGCAACGGCTGTCCACGTCGATGAGAGTGCCGCTCGCGTCACAATTAACACAACCGGCGCCGGGCCGTCCGCATTCCCCGGTACCGGGGAGACACCCGGTATGCTCAGAGCATGCCTGATGCTGCCATTTGGCAACCACCCGTCGCCGGTCAAACGCTGGCCGGGCGGGTCGATGTGCCCGGTTCGAAGTCGGAGGCCAACCGGGCTTTGGTGTTGGCGGCACTAAGCGACGGGCCGAGTCGCATCGGCGGTCTGCCCACCTCGCGCGACACGTCGCTGATGACGGAAGCACTGAAGGCCTTCGGCGTCCGCATGAAGACATCCGGCAAGGACGTGACAGTGGTCATCCCACCGGCGCACTGGCACTTCGGCGAGGAGATCGACTGCGGGCTGGCCGGCACCGTTATGCGGTTCGTGCCGCCGGTCGCCATGCTGGCGCCGGGCCCCAGCAGCTTCCACGGCGACCCCCGGGCTTCCCAGCGGCCACTGGCACCATTGCTTGGAGCCTTGAGAGACCTCGGTGCCGACATCGTCGGTGACGACTCGCCCGAGGCAGATGCCTTGCCGTTCACCTTGTACCCGCCCGATCCATGGCGCGATCAGACTGTGACCATCGACGCCAGCGCGTCCAGCCAGTTCGTCTCCGGATTGCTGCTGGCGGCGCCGCGATACCCGCGCGGCATCGATCTTCGTCACGTGGGCGGCCCGGTGCCGTCCCGTCCCCACATCGATATGACGATCGCCATGCTGCGGGCCCGCGGCGCCGTGATCTCGGAGCCCGAACCGGATCATTGGATCGTGGAGCCAGGCGCGTTGCGTGCCATCGACGCCGTCATCGAACCAGACCTGACCAACGGCGCGGCCTTCCTGCTTGGCGGGGTTCTGACCGGTGGCTGGGCCGAGGTGGCCCGCTGGCCGTCAGAAACCACTCAGCCGGGCGATATGATCCGGGGCGTCATCGAACGGTTCGGCGGCTGGACGCGGCGTCAACCAAACGGAGCCATGCGGGCGGGAGCCGACTCGCGGCTGACGGCGGCTGACATCGACCTGTCTGCCGGCAGCGAGCTGACGCCGGTGGTGGCCGCGCTGGCAGCAGTGGCCGAGGGCGTCAGCCACTTGACCGGCATCGGGCACATCAGGGGTCACGAGACCGACCGCCTGGCGGCCATCGCCGAGGCGCTCGGCGCTGTCGGCGTACCCGTCACAGTCGAACCGGACGGTTTGGTCATCACGGGCGGCGGGGCGCGGCACGGCGGCGTCATCGATTCTTGTGACGACCACCGCATGGTGCATCTGGCGGCGCTGCTCGGGTTGGTCACGCCGGGCGTCAGTGTGCTGAACCCGCAGGCCGTGTCGAAGACGATGCCCGACTTCGTGGAGCGATGGACAGCCATGGCCGGGGGATCCGCCGAATGAGTCCCCGCGTGCACGGCGCCAGAGCCCGTGAAGTCGAGGACGACGATTTCGACGACTTCGACCGCGCCAGTGGCTACTCCCGGCCACGCACCAAGACCCGGCCAAGCTACTCCGATGCCCCGCAGGGCCGTGTCCTCGGCGTCGATCGCGGCCGGTTCGCGGTCATCCTGGATGGCTCGGGTGGGTCGTCCGTCAGAGCCATCAAGGCGCGCCCGCTGGGGCGCAAGTCGGTGGTGGTGGGCGATCGCGTGCGCCTCGATGGCGACGTCTCCGGCTCGGACGGCACACTGGCCCGCATCGTCGAGGTGCTGCCGCGCTCGACGCTTCTGCGCCGCAGCGCCGACGACACCGACCCCCAGGAGCGGCCGCTCGTGGCCAATGTCGATCAGTTGCTGATCGTGGCGGCGGCTGCCGATCCGCCGCCCAGGATCGGCATGATCGATCGGCTCATCGTGGCCGCCGACGTGGCCGGAATCGCACCGGTCATCCTCGTCACGAAAACCGATCTGGCGGAACCGGACGACATAGCCACCGCCTATGCCGACCTCGACGTCCCGGTGTTGACCTCCCGTCCTGGGGGCGATCTCGAACCGGTGCGCGATCTGCTGCGCGGCCACACCACGGTGTTGGTCGGACACTCCGGTGTGGGCAAATCGACATTGATCAACGAACTCGTGCCTGGTGCCGGACGAACGACCGGGGACGTCAACGACGTCACTGGCAAGGGCAGGCACACGTCTGCGTCGGCCGTCGCCCTACCGCTGGACGAGCCCGACACCTGGGTGGTCGACACGCCCGGTGTGCGCAGCTTCGGGCTCGCCGGGGTGTCGGCGGCGGCGGTCGTCGCTGCGTTTCCGGACATCGGCGCCATTGCCGAGGACTGTCCACGCGGCTGCCCTCATCTGGCAGGTGCCGTCGATTGCGTTCTAGACGACGCCGCCCGGGATGGCCGCCTAGGGCCGGCCCGCCTGGCCTCGCTGCGACGAATGTTGGCCGCATTGGCCGCGCATCCCGACTGGTGACGGCTGGGCGCGGTAATCTGCTCGCATGGCTGACTTCACCGACGACCTCCGGTTGGCGCATCTCCTGGCGGACAACGCCGACTCGATCACCATGGACCGCTTCATGGCGGCCGACCTGGACGCGTCCCTCAAGGACGACCGCACGATCGTCACCGACGCCGACCGCGGCGCCGAGCAGGCGATCCGGCGGTCGCTCTCGACCGCCCGGCCGCGCGACGCCGTGCACGGCGAGGAGATGGACGACACCGGCTGGGGATCGCGCCAATGGGTCATCGACCCGATCGACGGCACGGCCAACTATGTGCGCGGCGTACCCGTCTGGGCCACGCTGATCGGACTGATGGTCGAGGGCGTCGTCCGCGTCGGCGTCGTCAGCGCACCGGCGCTAGGCCGGCGCTGGTGGGCGGCGGAGGGCGACGGCGCCTGGGCCGGAAAGACCCTGTTCAAGGGAGCCAAGCTGCGGGTCTCGGGCGTACCTGTGGTTGCAAACGCCTTCATGTCGTACTCGTCGGTCACTGGCTGGGTGCACAGCGGCCGCGGCCAGCAGTTCGTGGACCTGATGCGCCATTGCGGGCGCACGCGGGCCTTCGGCGACTTCTTCAGCTACATGCTCGTGGCCCAGGGCAGCGTCGACATCGCCACCGAACCAGAGCTCGCCCTGCACGATATGGCCGCCCTGGATGTCATCGTGCGCGAGGCCGGGGGGCGCTTCTCCAATCTGGACGGTGTGGCCGGCCCGACCGGCCCGGGGGCGCTGGCAACCAATGGGCTGTTGCACGACGAGGTGCTGGCCGCCCTGGCGATCTAGGCCGGGCCCCGCGGGGTGACTAGATCACGCGGATCCTGATCGTCTCCGGCATGGCAGCGATGGTCCGTACCAGACCCGGTTCGGCGTCGGTCACGTCGGTGACCACATAGCCGAGTTCACCCGCCGTCGCCAGTGACTGGAAGGCGATGTTGGCCTGGTGCTTCGAAAGCACCGCGTTCAACTGCGCCATGACCCCTGGCACGTTCTGGTGAATGTGCGCGACACGGCGCCCCTGACGTTCGGGTACTGCCACATTCGGCAGGTTGACACTCATCACCGTGCTGCCCGTCGTGACGTAATCGATGAGCTTCGACGCCACATAGTGCCCGATGTCAACCTGGGCCTCCAGCGTCGAACCGCCGACGTGGGGGGTCAGTATGACGTTGCTCAGGCCCTGCAGCGGGCTGGCGAACTGGCCGCCGTTGTCCGGTTCCGACGGGAAGACGTCCAGCGCCGCACCCTGCAGATGGCCGTTGCGCAGCCCGTCCGCCAGTGCGTCCGTGTCGACCACGAAGCCGCGCGACAGATTCAGGAAATGCGCTCCATGCTTCATGGCGCCCACCTGTTCGACGCCGAAGAATCCGGCGTTGCCCGGCCGGCCGTCGACGTGCAAGGTGACGAAATCCGCCACACTCAGCAGCTGTTCCAGCGTGTCGGCCCGCTTCGCGTTGCCCAAGGCCAGCTTATCGGCGATGTCGTAGTAGACGACTGTCATGCCCAGCGCCTCGGCCACAACAGACAACTGCGAACCGATGTTTCCGTAGCCGACGATGCCCAGCGTCTTGCCGCGCACCTCGTGCGACCCGTCGGCCGACTTGTTCCAGACGCCCTGGTGCATCTGCGCCGTCTTATCGGTCATGCGGCGCGACAGCGCGATGATCTCGGCGATCGCCAGCTCGACAACGCTCCTGGTGTTGGAATACGGGGCGTTGAAGACCGCCACGCCGCCAGTGCGAGCCGCGTCCAGGTCGATCTGGTTGGTGCCGATGCAGAAGGCGCCGACCGCCAGTAGTTGGCCGCCGGCTGACTCGAACACCGCCCGCGACACCTTGCTGTTCGAACGGATGCCGAGCAACGACACGCCGTCGAGGGCGGCCGCCAGGTCGGCGCCCTTGAGGGCGCCGCTGCGCGTCTCGACCTCGAAGCCGGCCGCCTCGAGCATGTCCTTGGCGTCAGGGTGGATGTTCTCGAGCAGAAGAGCTTTCACTCGTCCAATGGTACGAGACATAGTCGTGCAGATAACGGCGATCTCACTCGTGGACACGTGGAATGGCGGCCACCAGCTCGCGTGTGTACGGTGTCTCCGGGGCGCCATAGATCTGTTCAGCCGGGCCGGATTCGACGATCCGCCCCGACTGCATGACGAACACCTGGTCGCAGACGTGCCGGACGACGCCGAGGTCGTGGCTGACGAACACCAGCGTCAGGCCGTCGCCGCGGACACGGTCGATGATTATGTTCAAGATGTGGGCGCGCACTGAAACGTCGAGCGCCGAAGTTGCCTCGTCGGCGATCAGGACGCGGGGACGCGGTGCCAGCGCCCGTGCCAGCGCTATGCGCTGCCGCTGCCCGCCGGAAAACTCGTGCGGGAAGCGGTTGGCGGACGACGGGTCGAGCCCCATCTTCGTCATGATCTCGTCCAGACGGGCGGCCCGCCCGGCTGCGTCCGCCGGGATGCCCGCATGCCCGCGCAGCAGCGGCGACCGCAGAGGCTCTGTGATGATGCGCCCGATTCGCATGCGCGGATCGAGAGACGAGCGCGGATCCTGGAACACCATCGCCACCTTGGCCCGCAAGAATCCCAAATCCCGCTCCTGAAGCCCCCGGAAACGCTGCCCGGCGGCTGCGGTGATAGGCCGCCCCTGGAAGTCGATGTCGCCGCTGGTCGGCACCGTCAACCCGGCCATCATGCGCACCAGTGTCGACTTACCCGATCCGGACTCCCCCACTATGCCAACCCTTTGGCCAGCCATAATCTGCAGGCTGACGTCGTCCACCGCCTTGACCCTGGTCGTCCCCCGTCCGAAGACCCGGCTCAGGTGACGCACGTCGAAGTCCGGAACGGGCGGCGCGCTGGAAGCTGGTTCACTCATGCCACTCCCCCTTCGTCCAGGAAGTCCGCCAACTCGGGCAGTCGGCTGCCCGGTGCGACGAGGTCGAGCCGCGCGGTCGCCACCAGACCGCGCGTGTACGGGTGCTCGGCGTGGCGGAAGATCTGCCGCACGTCGCCCTGCTCGATGACGCGTCCCTGGTGCATCACCGCGATCGATTCGCACACCTGCGACACGACGGCCAGGTCGTGGCTGATGAACAGGGCTGCGGCGCCGGTGGCCCGCAGCTCATGGTCGATCAGCCGCAGCACTTTGGCCTGCACCCTGACATCGAGTGCCGTCGTCGGTTCGTCGAATATCACCAAGCGGGGCCGATTCATCAAAGCCATCGCTATCAGCACGCGCTGTCGCTGCCCGCCCGACAGTTGGTGCGGGTAGCTCGCCGCCACGCGTGCCGGGTCTCGGATGCCGACTTCGGTCAGAATTCCCAGCACGCGCTCGCGGGCGTTGTCGGCGATGTGGTCTTCGTCCACATGGTATTTGGCGGCGTCTCGGCGCCGGGCGTAGTGCAATCGCAGCACCTCGGCCACCTGCATGCCGGCGGTCATGGTCGGGTCGAGCGCTGTCATCGGCTCCTGGAACACGATGCTGAAGGCATCGCCGCGCAGCTTCGCGTACTCTGCGTCGTCCAAGCCGGCCAGTTCGCGCCCCTGCCACTTGATCGATCCCGACATCTTCGCATCGTCTGGCAGCAGGCCCATGACCGCCAGTGCCGTCAACGTCTTGCCGGATCCCGACTCCCCGATCACACCCAGCCTCTGGCCCGCGCCGACCCGAAGGTCGACGTCGATAAGCGCTGGCTCCTGGTCACCGAAGGTGACGTTCAGGCCCTCGATCTCAAGTATCGGTGGTGCGGCAGTCATCGGACCTCCCGCAGCGTGGGGTCGAAGGCCTCGCGCAGCCCGTCCCCTAGCAGGTTGAAGCCGAGCACGGCCAGCGCGATGAACAGGCTTGGCCACAGTAGCAGCGCTGGGTTGCTGAAAATGTAGTTCTGGACGGCGTCGTACAGCATGCGGCCCCATGTGGGCGTCGTCGGCGAGGCCGACAGGCCCAGGTAGCTGAGCGCCGCCTCCGCCAGGATCGCCAAGCCGAAACTGACGGACGCCTGCACCGCCACCACCGGTGCGATGTTCGGCAGCACATGGGTGACGGCGATGCGCAGCGGGCGGGTGCCGCACGCCCGTGCCGCCACGATGTAGTCCTGGCTCAATACCTGCAGAGACGCCCCGCGGGCCACGCGGGCGAAGGCCGGCACCGAGGCGATGCCGATGGCCGTCATGGCCGTCGGTATCGAACCGCCGCCCCTGGCCGCCGCCAGCAGAATGGCCAGCAGCAGCGCCGGAAAGGCGAGGACGATGTCGGTGGCGCGCATCACGATGTGACCGCCCCAGCCCTTTGACGCGGCCGCCGCCATGCCGGCGGGCACGCCGATGAGCGCCCCGATGGCGACGGCGATGACGCCGACCTGCAGGCATACGCGGGCGCCGACCAGGATGCGGCTGAAGATGTCCTGCCCCATGCCGTCGGTGCCCAGAAGATGGGGCCAGCCCGGTGGCGACAACCGGACGGACGCGTCGACGTGGCCAGGGTCGAACGGCAGCCAGAACAACGAGACCAGTGCCAGCAGGGTGACGAACCCCACCAGCGTCAATCCGACGATCAACGACCCCGAGCGCTTCATGGCGACGGCTCCTCGTCGTCGGCGCCTGATTCGCCGCGCAACCGCGGGTCGATGGCGTAGTAGGCCAGGTCGACTATTGCGTTGATGGCCAGAATCGCGGCCACCAGCACCATGACGATGGCCTGCACGACCGGCAGATCGCGCGACTGCACCGAGTGCAGCAACAGGGCGCCGAGACCCGGCATCACGAATACGTTCTCGATGACGACGGCGCCGACCAGCAGTGTGGCCAACTGCAGGCCGATCACCGTAACGACCTGCAGTGCCGCGTTGCGCATGCCGTGACGCATGACGGCGCGGCGCCGGGTCCATCCGATCGCCCGGGCCGTGCGGAAGTAGTCCTGGCCCAGCACGTCGATGA
>JGI20166J26741_11543362_pt1 | contig 24516 bp, 25 predicted proteins | sample TergutCu122P5_FD_26741 | JGI IMG/M metagenome (IMG submission 26741)
GCACCGGCGCCCCGATTACCTGGCGGCCGACGTCGCCGGTCTGTTACAACCTCCGCGGGTGGTGGTCGCCGACGGCGATGCCAGGCGGTGTGGGCGGGCCACGGCATCAGCCCCCTTCGTCCTGATCGTCACTCTCGACGGTCCGCTGACGACCGAAGACCAGCGTCTTGATGCGCTGTGGGCAGTGGCCAACGTCGCCTGGCTGTGGGCCGACCGCGGCGCGACGGTCGACGCCACCGAAGCGCTGAGCCGCATCGGCGAGTTCGGGCCGTTCGTCGGGCAGGTAAGCTGAACCGCATGATTGAGACGCCGCCGGTCACCGGGGACGACCGCATCGACGAGGCCATGCGCCAGGTCGTGGCCGCCGGCGACGAGGATCTGGCCGAGCTGGCGCAGCGCTTGGGTGAGGCCCAGAACGCGCTGGCGGAGGCCCTGCGCGACTCCCGGGCAGCGGGTCCGGCGTCCGCTTCCGGCACATGACCGCTGCTCGCCTCGATGTGGCCATGGTGGCGCTCGGACTGGCACCATCGCGTCACCGCGCCCAAGACATGATCCGCCGGGGCCTGGTCAGCGTGGACGGTCGCCTCGTCACCAGGCCGGCGCGGCCGGTCGGGCCGGCCGAAAAGGTCAGCGTCGCGGCGGATCCATGGGTCTCGCGGGCATCCCACAAGCTGCTCGGGGCGCTGGATGACACCGGCCTATTGGTGCCACCGCGATGCCTCGACGTCGGGGCGTCGACGGGCGGATTCACCCAGGTGTTGCTGAGCGCCGGTGCGCAGCGGGTTTACGCCGTGGACGTCGGGCACGGGCAGATGGCGCCGCCGATAGCCGCGGACCCCCGCGTGGTGGTGATCGAGGGCATGAACGCCAAAGAGCTGCGCCTGTCGGACGTCGGGGACGAGCCGGTGGGGTTGCTCGTGGCCGATCTGTCCTTCATTTCGCTGACGGCGGTGCTGCCGGCATTGCTACCCCTGGTCGCACCATCTGGTGACGTCTTGCTGCTTGTCAAGCCCCAGTTCGAGGTTGGCCGGGCGGACATCGGATCGGGCGTCGTCCGCGACGGTGCCCTGCGTGACGCGGCCGTCGACGCCGTCGCCGGGGCCGCTGCGGCGCTTGGCTGGCGGGAGCAGTGGCGGGGCCCCAGCCGGCTGCCCGGCGCGTCCGGAAACATCGAGTTCTTCCTTCGCCTGACTTTTGTCGGAGCGGCCAGCTAGGCTTTTCCCGTGACTAACAGACGTGTTGGCTTGTGGCTTCACTCCAGTCGCTCCGAGGCCGTCGACGCAGCAGCGGTGCTGATCCGGGCGTTGAGCGCCCGCGGCGTCGAGTGCGCCGTCGCGCCATTGCGCGCGGCGGAGGTCCGCGCGCAGGTGCCCGATCTTGTGATCGGCGACCTGACGACGCCCGCAGCCGCCCCAGTCGAGCTGCTGATCGTCCTGGGCGGGGACGGGACGATCCTCAGCGCGTCGGAATGGGCGCTGCCCGCCGAGGTTCCCCTGCTGGGCGTCAACATGGGGCACGTCGGCTTCCTGGCCGAGCTCGAGGCGTCGGAGACCAGCGATCTCGTCGAGCGGGTGGTGGGCCGCCAGTACACCGTCGAGGAGCGCGTGACGCTGAACGTCAAGATCGACGGGTGGGAGACCTTCGCCGTCAACGAGCTGTCGGTCGAGAAAGCCGTGCGGTCGCGCATGATCGACATCCTGGTCAGCGTCGATCGCCGACCGCTGTCCCGGTGGGCCTGCGACGGCATCCTCGTGTCCACTCCGACCGGATCCACGGCCTACGCCTTCTCGGCGGGTGGGCCGGTGATCTGGCCGGACGTCGAGGCCATCGAGCTGGTGCCGCTGTTGGCCCATGCGTTGTTTGCGCGCCCGCTCGTGCTGAGCCCGGACTCCGTCATCGAGCTGCATCTGCTGGACGGGTCGGACGCGGCGAACTTCTGGTGCGATGGCCGTCGCAACTACCTGGCGCAGCCGGGCTCCGTCGCGGTCGTGACGCGTCACGCCACTAATCTGCGCTTGGCGCGCCTGGGCGAGCAGCCGTTCACCACTCGCCTGGTCAAGAAATTCGAGTTGCCGGTCGACGGCTGGCGGCACTGATGCTGACGTTCCTGCGGATCTTCGACCTGGGCGTCATCGGGCAGGCGGAGTTGCAGCCGGCACCGGGCCTGACCGTGGTGACGGGCGAAACGGGCGCGGGCAAGACGCTCGTCGTGACGGGCCTCGGGCTGCTGCTCGGTCAGCGAGGCGATGCCGGCCTGGTGCGTCCGGGCTGCGACAAGACCCTGGTCGAGGGAGGGTTCACGGGTCTGGCGGGGCTGCGGCAGCGCCTCGACGATATCGGTGCCAGCCTCGACGCGGGCGGCGCCGACCCCGAACTCCTGGTATCGCGTCAGATCGGCGTCCAGGGCCGCGCCCGGTCGGTGCTGGGCGGGGTCTCGGTGCCGCTGGCGACGCTGGGCGACGTCGTCGGCGAGCTGGCCACGATCCACGGCCAGTCCGAGCAGGTTCGGCTGGCGACCCCGGAGCGTCAGCGCGAGGTGCTCGACCGGGCAGCGGGGGCGGCCATGACCCAGTTGTTGGATGACTACCGGGGTCGATTCGCGCGACGACGGGCGGCGCAGGCGGAGCGCGATTCGCTGGTGTCCGATGGCATGGCCCGGGCCCGCGAAGCGGACATGCTGCGGTTCGGGCTCGGCGAGGTCGGGGCCGTTTCGCCCCGCCCGGGTGAGGACGCCGCGCTGTCGGCCGAGGCCCACCGTCTTCAGGCTGTCGATGACCTGCGCGAGCTGGCCGCGCGGGCTGACGCAGCGCTGTCCGGCACCGAGGACGGCGCAGGCGACGTCTTGGGCGCCGTCGGTCTGATCGGGCAGGCGCGCAAGGCGCTCGATTCACTGCGGCAGCGCGACGAGACAGTGGGCGAGCTCGTCGGCGTGGCGGTGACGGCCCAGGACGCGGCGGCCGCTCTGGCCGCCGAGGTGGCATCCTACCTGTCGTCCCTCGAGGCGGACCCCGTGCGCTTGGAGGCCATCGCGGCGCGGCAAGCCGAGCTGCAAGCCTTGACGCGCAAGTACGGCGCAACCGTCGACGAGGTGCTGGCTTGGGCCGACACCTCGCGATCACGGCTGGATCAGCTGACAGGCAGCGACGAACGCGTCGGGCAGTTGGACGACGAGATCTCGACGCTGACCCAGGAGATGGCCCGGCTCGCCGAGCGGATGACGGCGCTGCGCCGCGAGGCGGCCCAACGCTTGAGCGCGGGAGCGGCTCGCGAGTTGGCCGCCCTGGCGATGCCGCACTCCAGGCTGGAGTTCCGGCTCGAGCCGTTGGCCGAACTGGGGCCGTGGGGCGCCGAGACGGTGCAGCTGCTGTTCACGGCCAACTCGGCGGGGGCGCCCGCCCCGATCGCCAAGGTGGCGTCCGGCGGTGAGCTGTCCAGGCTCCGCCTCGCGCTCGAGGTGGTGCTGGCGGACATCGACGCCGAAGGCGGCGACGGCCAGGCCATGACGTTCGTCTTCGACGAGGTGGACGCCGGCGTGGGCGGGGCGGTCGGTTTGGAGATCGGCCAGAGGCTGGCTCGACTGGCCAAGAGCCGCCAGGTGATCGTCGTCACGCACCTGGCCCAGGTGGCGGCCTGGGCCGACAAGCACTTCGTCGTGACCAAGACGGACGACGGCGCGGCCACGACGGCCGGCGTTTCGCTGGTGGAAGGGCAGGCCCGGGTGGCCGAGATCGCCCGGATGATGGGGGGGCTGGCCGACTCCCAGGCCGGGCTTGAGCATGCTCGCGACTTACTGGCGGCGGCAAGCCTGAACGGTCACTGATCCTCGGCCAGCGTCAGCTGGATGCTGATCTCATCCGCGTCCAGGCGGTTCAATGCCCGCAGCAGCGTGGCGGTCGTGTAGGCGCCGACCGAGCGCAGCCGCAGGACGGCGTCGCGCTGCGCCGCGATCGTGCGCAGGCGCAACTCGAGAAACTGGGCGTGCGCGTCGTCGTCGCCGACGCTCAGGCCGTCGTCGGCCGAAGCCGTCAGGCGAGCCCGGTAGCGGTTCAGCAGGACCGGATCGAACGGCTGTCCGTTGGGCCGCGAGGCCGTGCTCAGGGCCGTCAGGGCCGCCTTCTTCAGGTCCGCCTCCAGACGGGCCGGCTCGTCGACCGGAGTCTGGTCGTGGTCCACGACGTCGAGACGGCGGGCCACCGGCGCCAGCGTCAGCCCCTGGAGCAGCAGGGAGAAGACGGCCACCGCGAAGGCGGCCAGCACGATCAGCGACCGGTGCGGCAGGTCGAGAGGCAGAGTCTGCGCGCCCGCCACGGTGACCACGCCGCGCAGCCCGCCCCACGTCAGCAGCACGCCCTCGCGCGCGTGCAGTGGCTCGCGCAGCAGATAGTCGATGTCGGCGGAGTACCGGCGCAGCGCAGTGTGCAGGCGCTCGAACCGGTGCTTGAGTTCCACCGCATCGGCGGTCGCCAGCTGGTTGGCCCGCAGTTGGCGGACGGACGGACGGCGCAACGCCGCCGTCGAGCTGAGATGGGCGTCCTCGTCGACGGCGATGTCCGGGCGGTGCTCCGCGGCGGATCGGCGGCGCTCGTGCCACCGGTCGCGTCTGGCCTGCTTGCGGGCGACCGACCGGTCGGCCAGCGCCACGACGCCGGTGATGAAACCGCCGCGGATCGCCAGGGCGCCGCCCCAGGCGATGGCGGCGACCAGCAGGGTCATCGCCAGGGTCTCCTGGCTGGCATTGAGGTGCGTCAGCAGACCCATGATCTGCCACCCCATGATCAAGAAGACCGCCCCCTCGGCCAGGAACTCGATGGTGTGCCAGATCGCGTTCTCGGTCGTGCGTTGCGTCGCGGTCAGGCGTCGGCCGACGGATAGCCTCGTGGTGATGCCGGCGGCCACGACCGCGACTAGCCCGGACGCGTGGACGAAGTCGGCCGGCAGATAGCTGGCGAAGGGCACGAGCAGCGAGATGACGGTGGCGATGGCCGGATTGGGCACGTGATGCTGGACGGCCAGCCCGATCCGGGCGATCACGAAGCCGATGACGACGGCGCCGACGACCGCCCAGACGAAGTCGCGGGCGATTCCGAACAAGGAGAACCCGGTGGCGAGGGCGGCCAGGCTGGCGCGCATCATGACGAGGGCGCTGGCGTCGTTCAGTAGGGACTCGCCGTCCAGGATCGCGAGCACACGGGGGCTCAGCCCCAGTCGCTTCACGATGCCGGTGGCGGCCGCGTCGGTCGGGCTGATCAGGGCCCCCAGGGCGATGCCGATGGCCAGCGGCATGCCTGGCACGATCAGGTGGATGACCCAGCCCAGAGCCACGGCGGTGTCGATCACGAGCACGACGGACAACCCGCCGATGGCGGCCAGGTCGCGGCGGAACTCGATGGTCGGCAGGGCGAGCGACGACGCGAACAGCACCAGGGGCAGCAGCCCCATCATCACGACCTCCGGCTTCAGCGTCATGCGGTCGGCGCCGGGCAGGAAGCTCATGCCGGCCCCCGCGACCACCAGGATGATCTGTGGCGCCACGCCCAGCCGCGGCGCCACAACGTTGAGGGCCGCGATCAGGGCAACCGCCAACAGGCCGACTGCCATGATCTCCATGGGTACAGTCTTCCACGGCGCGCCATGGTCTTCTCGCGTCGTGATCATCCGATAGGCTGGAGGCCCGTGAGCAAGACGCACGAAACCAAGCACATATTTGTGACGGGCGGTGTCGTGTCGTCCCTGGGCAAGGGCCTGACGGCGTCGTCGCTGGGCAACCTGCTGGTGGCCCGGGGCCTGAACGTGACGATGCAGAAGCTGGATCCGTACCTGAACGTCGATCCGGGCACGATGAACCCGTTCCAGCACGGCGAGGTGTTCGTCACCGACGACGGGGCCGAGACGGACCTGGACATCGGACACTACGAGCGCTTCCTGGACCGCGACATGACGGCGGCGGCCAACGTGACGACCGGCAAGGTCTACTCGTCCGTGATCGCCAAGGAGCGGCGCGGCGATTACCTGGGCGACACCGTGCAGGTGATCCCACACATCACGAACGAAATCAAGGAAGCGATGTTGGCCGTCGCGCAGCCCGACGATGACGTGGTGATCCACGAGATCGGCGGCACGGTGGGCGACATCGAGTCGCAGCCGTTCCTCGAGGCCTGCCGTCAGGTGCGGCGCGACATCGGGCGCGACCGCGTGTTCTTCCTGCACGTCTCGCTCGTGCCGTTCATCGGCCCCAGCGGCGAGATGAAGACGAAGCCGACCCAGCACTCGGTGGCCGCGCTGCGGGGGCTCGGCATCCAGCCGGACGCGATCGTCTGCCGCTCGGACCGGCCGATCTCGGCGGGCATCAAGCACAAGATCGCGATGTTCTGCGACGTCGACGACGAGGCCGTCGTGTCGTGCCCGGATGCGCCGACCATCTACGCGATCCCGCGCGTGCTGCACGCCGAGGGCCTGGATGCCTACATCGTGCGCCGCCTGAACCTGCCTTTCCACGACGTCGACTGGAGGCAATGGGACGACCTGCTGGACCGCGTGAACCACCCGCGCGAGGAGGTGACGATCGCGCTGGTCGGCAAGTACGTCGACCTGCCGGACGCCTACCTGTCCGTGACCGAGGCCCTGCGGGCCGGTGGTTTCGCGAACTGGGCCAAGGTGAACATCCGCTGGGTGGCCTCCGACTCGTGCGCGACGCCGCAGGGCGCCGAGGCCGCTTTGGGCGACGTCGACGGCATAGTGGTGCCTGGCGGGTTTGGCGTCAGGGGCGTCGACGGCAAGGTGGACGCCGTGCGCTACGCGCGCGACAACGGGATTCCGGTGCTGGGACTGTGCCTGGGGCTGCAGTGCATGGTGATCGATGTGGCCCGGCACCTGGCCGGCATCGCGGACGCCGGCTCCAGCGAGTTCGAGCCCGAGTCGGCGAACCCGGTGATCGCGACGATGGAGGAGCAGCGCCACATCGTCGACGGGGCGGGTGACCTGGGGCATACGATGCGTCTGGGCAGCTATCCGGCGGATCTCGTCAAGGGGTCGCAGGTGGCCAAGCTCTACGGCACGCTGAAGGTCAAGGAGCGTCACCGCCACCGCTATGAGGTCAACAACGCCTATCGCGATCGCTTGGAGGCGGCCGGACTCGTGATTTCCGGCACGTCCCCCGATCACAGCCTGGTCGAGTTCATCGAACTGCCGAGCCATCCGTTCTACGTGGCGACCCAGGGTCATCCCGAGCTGAAGTCGCGCCCGACCCGCCCGCATCCGCTGTTCCGGGGCCTGGTGGCCGCCGCCATCGAACGCAAGCACGCCGGGGGAGCCCCCCTGCCGGACGACGGCGCGGCGAAAGACGCCTGATGTCGTCCGATCGGGAAGAGGTGTGGCCACGGCTGGCACACCGGGTCATCCACCGCGGCCATGTCGTCGGGCTCGAGGAGGACGTCATCGTCTCGCCGTCCGGCGAGCATCTGACGCGCGAGATGATCTCGCACCCCGGCTCGGTGGCCGTGCTGGCCATGTCCGACGACCGTCGCATCGCCGTCGTGCGCCAGTACCGCCATCCCGTCGAGATGCGTCTCGTCGAACCGCCGGCGGGGCTGCTCGACGTGGCGGGCGAACCGCCGCTGACCGCCGCCCAGCGGGAGCTGGCGGAGGAGGCCGGGTTGCAGGCCGCCGATTGGCGCGTGCTGGTGGACTTCTGCTCGTCGCCGGGCATCACGGACGAGGTCGGGCGCATCTACCTGGCGCGGGATCTGACCGCCGTGCCGCGGCCGCCGGGGTTCCAGTTGCACGGCGAAGAGGTCGACATGGGGCTGGCCTGGGTGTCGCTGGACGACCCGCTGGCCGGTGTGCGGGCGGGCGTTCTGCACAACGTCAGCCTGGTGTTGGGCGTCCAGACGCTGTCCCTGGCCCTTCGTGACGGTGCCGTCGACGCGCTGCGGCCCGGCGACGCCCCCTGGCCGATGCGCGACCGCGTGATGGCTCTCAAGGCCGGGCGGGGCGATGGCTGAGACGGCCGAGCCGGCCCTGATGCGCTGGCAGCGCGACTACCTGAACTCCCTGGTCGTCGAGCGCGGCCTGTCGCCGCACACGGTGGCCGCCTACCGGCGCGACCTCGACCGCTACGTGGCCTGGCTCGCGGGGCGGGGCGTGCCGGATCCCCGGTCGGTCCGGCCGGACGATCTGAGGGCCTACGAGCGCTCGCTGGCCCTCGGCGACGCGTCGCACGCGCCGCTGGCGGCGTCGAGCCGGGCGCGCGCCCTGGTGGCCGTGCGCAATCTGCACGCCTTCGGGTTCGCCGAGGGCCTGACGTCGGTCAACCCGGCGGCCGACCTACCGGTCCCCAAGCAGGGGCAACACCTGCCAAAGGCGCTGAGCGTCGACCAGGTGCAATCGCTGATCGATGGCATCGAGCGCGACACGCCGGTCGGCCTGCGCGACGCCGCGCTGCTCGAGCTTCTCTACGGCACGGGAGCCCGCGTCAGCGAGGCCGTCGGGCTCGCTGTCGACGACGTCACGCACCTGCTCGGCGACGAGGACCTCGGGCTGCGGCTGATCGGGAAGGGCGACAAGGAGCGCATCGTGCCGGTGGGCAGCTTCGCCCGGGCCGCCATCGACGCGTACCTGGTGCGCGGGCGGCCTGCCCTGATGGTGCAGGCGAAACGTTGGACGCCGGCCTTGTTCGTCAACACGCGGGGCGACCGCCTCAGCCGTCAGGGCGCGTTCCTCGTCGTGCGGCAGCGCGCCAAGGCGGCCGGCATCACGACCGCGATCTCGCCACACGCGCTGCGCCACAGTTTCGCGACGCACCTGCTGGACGGTGGTGCCGACATCCGCGTCGTCCAGGAGCTGCTGGGCCACGCATCCGTCACGACTACCCAGATCTACACCAAGGTCACGGCAGAGCACCTTCGGGAGGTTTACTCGGCCGCCCATCCGCGGGCCCGCCGCGCGTCAACCGAGACCACAGGCGGAAGAGCAGCACGGTCAGCGCATAGATGACTCCGGCCCCGGCGGCCAAGAGCAAGAAGAGTCCGGCCTTGGGGGGAAGCGTGCTGAAGATGGTCGCCGCCATCGCTGCCACCGTGCCGCCGGCCAGCAGCAGGACCAGGATCAGCGGCGTTGGTGGGTCGGCGAGGGCGTACCACGGCTTCGGCGGCTGCGGCAGGGCTTGGTCGGGTTCGGTCCAGCCGGCGGCCGGCCACGGGTTCTCAGTCGCGCCTCCGTCCCGATCCGGCGATCCTCCCAGCAGCGTGGGACCCGATTCGTCGAAGAGACGACCGTCCCGCAGTTCTCCCCCCACGGTAGCCGCCAACTGGCAGGCAAAGGCCTGGCCCTCAGGCCCGGGAGTGCTGGACCGCAGCCGATAGCAGCAATCGGTCGCGAGCTTCAACGTCGGCCGCTCGGGCGCGTCCGCGGTGATGGTCAACCATTCGACGTCGCCGGGGCCGAGGACGTGCAGGGCGTCGCCGTCGCGCCGCACCGTGCAACCCAGACCGGCGGCGACGATCGCGGCGACTTCGTCCGACAGCGGGGCAGGTGTCAGCAGCCACGTGAGTCCGGGATCGGTTGGCACCGGGCCATCCTAGCCAAGACACGGCCCCACACCGGCCAAGACCGCGCGCCCGAGCCGGTAGGCTAGGAGCCAGTGAGGAGGCCGCGATGGCAGTGAAGGCGACGGACAGCGAGGTGGACGCCTATCGTCCAGGCGAGATCGACGCCACCGGCCGGCCCTGGCCCCACCTGCCCAAGCCAGGCAAGCCGAAGCGCCCGCCGCAGGGCGTGGTCATCGCGATGTGCAACCAGAAGGGCGGCGTCGGCAAGACCACGACGACGATCAACCTCGGCGCAGCGCTCGTCGAGACCGGTCGGCGCGTGCTGCTCGTTGACTTCGACCCGCAGGGCTCGCTGTCGATCGGACTCGGCATCAATCCGCACACTCTCGAGCACAGCGTCTACGACCTGTTGATCCCGCGTGGCGGGGTCGGCGTCGACGACGTGATCGTGGCATCCAACGTGGACGGCCTGGACATCCTGCCCGCCAACATCGACCTGTCGGCGGCCGAAGTGCAGCTGGTCAGCGAGGTCGGCCGCGAGCAGGCGCTGGGACGCGTGCTGTCGGGCGTCAAGGGCCGCTATGACATCATCCTGATCGATTGCGCGCCGTCGCTGGGGTTGCTCACGATCAATGCGTTGACGGCCGCCAGCCGCGTGATCATCCCACTGGAATGCGAGTTCTTCGCGCTGCGCGGCGTGGCGCTGCTGACGGACACGATCGAGAAGGTGCAAGAGCGCCTGAACTCGGGCCTCACGGTCCTCGGCGTCGTGCCCACGATGTTCGATCACCGCACGTTGCACGCCCGCGAGGTGCTGGCCCGGGTGCTGGACGCGTTCGGCGAACAGGTGTTCCACACCGTCATCAGGCGCACGATCAAGTTCCCCGAGACGACGGTGGCCGGCGAGCCGATCACCACGTACGCCTCTGGCTCCGGCGGCGCTCATGCCTACCGCAGCCTCGCGAGTGAGGTGCTGGCCCGCCTGGCCGGGACGGCCACATGAGCGAAACTCCCGTCGAGGCGCCGGGCTTCCGGCTGGTGCTCGACAACTTCGAGGGCCCCTTCGACCTGCTGCTTCAACTGATCGCCCGTCACAAGCTCGACATCACCGAAGTGGCACTGTCGCGCGTGACCGACGAGTTCATCGCCACGATGAAGGCGGCCCAGGCGCGTTGGGATCTCGATCAGACCAGTTCGTTTCTGGTCGTGGCCGCGACGCTGCTCGATCTGAAGACCGCGCGGCTTCTGCCGTCCGGCGAGATCGACGACGCGGACGATCTGGGGCTGTTGGAGGCCCGCGACCTGTTGTTCGCCCGCCTGCTGCAATACCGCGCCTTCAAGGAGGTGGCGGCCTGGCTCTCGGCCTGCTGGGACGCCGAGCAACGCGTGCACGCGCGTCCGGGCGGGGTCGAGGCGCCCTACGCGCAACTGGTGCCGGAGTTGACGATCCCCGGCGGGGCGGCCCGGCTGGCCCGGCTGGCCGAGCGCATACTGTCGGCGCCGGAGGCGGTCGTCATGCCGATCGAGCACCTGTTCATACCGACCGTCTCGGTCGTCGAACAGGCCGGGATCGTCCAGGCCAAGCTGCGATCCGCCGGCTCGGCCACCTTCCGCGCCCTGACGGCCGACTGCGATCTCATGACGACCGTCGCCCGCTTCCTGGCGATTCTCGAGTTGTACCGCCAGCGGGCCGTCACTTTCGACCAGCTGACCCCGCTGGGTGAGCTGACGATCCGGTGGAGCGGCGAGGCGGCCGAGGTGCAGGTCGAGGACGAGTACGATGACGCGCTGCCGGACGCAGCCACGGTGTGAAGGAGCCGACCATGGACGATGAATCCACGAGCGAGGAGAGACGGACGGACGACGTCGGTCCGCAGCTGGAGGCTCTCCTGCTGATCGCCGAGGAGCCTGTGCCGGTCCAGGTGTTGGCCGAGGCCGTGGCGGCACCGCAGCCGGTCGTCGAGGAGGCTTTGGCCGAGCTGGAACGGTTCTACGACGAGACCGGGCGGGGTTTCCAGCTGCGGGGCGTCGGGGGCGGGTGGCGCTTTTCGACCAGGCCCGAGCACCACGACCTGCTGAGCCGCTGGGTCGTCGAGGGGCAGGTCAACCGCCTGACGCAGGCCGGCCTGGAGACCCTGGCCGTGATCGCGTACATGCAACCCGTGTCGCGCTCGCGCGTGTCGGCCGTCCGGGGCGTCAACGTCGACACGGCCGTGCGCACGCTGCTCGCCCGTGATCTGGTCACCGAGGACGGAACCGACGAGCAGACGGGCGCGGCTCTGCTGCGCACCACCGACTACTTCCTCGAGCGCATCGGATTGACGAGCCTGGACGAACTGCCGCCGATCGCGCCTCGCCTGCCGGATGCCGCCGCACTGGAGGCCGAACTCGCCGGTCTGGCGTCCGACGGGGTCTTCGAAAGCCGCGCCGATGAGTGACCACGCAGCCCCAGAGGGCGTTCGTCTGCAGAAGGTGTTGGCCGAGGCGGGCGTGGCCAGCCGGCGGGCGGCCGAGGAGCTGATCGCCGACGGCCGTGTCGAGGTCAACGGGGAGGTGGCGCTGCTGGGCCGGCGGGTGGACGCCGAGCGCGACGTGATACGAGTGGACGGGTCGCGCGTGCCGGCGGCCAGGCGTCATCGCTACGTCATGCTGAACAAGCCGAAGGGCGTGGTCACGACCATGGACGACCCTCAGGGACGGCCGACCGTGGGCGATTACGCCCCGAAGGGGTCGCGGCTGTTCCACGTGGGGCGACTGGACACCGACACCAGCGGACTGCTGCTGTTGACCAATGACGGCGAGTTGGCGAACCGCCTGACACACCCGCGATTCGAGGTGCCGAAGACTTACGTCGCCGCAGTCGAGGGCCAGGTGCTCGGCCCGGTCCTGAAACGCCTGCGCGGCGGCGTCGTGCTCGAAGACGGGCCGCTGAAACCCGATGCCGTCCAGGTTCTGAACAGCACGCCCGCCAAGCATGGCGGCACCGGCGGAACGCTGCTTCGCATCACGCTGCACGAGGGGCGCAACCGCGCGGTGCGCCGCCTGTGCGAGGCGGTCGGTTGCCCGGTGGTCGACCTGTCGCGCATCGCGCTGGGTCCGCTGCAGCTCGGCACATTGAGGGTCGGTCAGACGCGCGACCTCACGCGCGACGAACTGGGAGCCCTGCTCGACCTGGTTGGTTTGTGACCGGGTGGGCCGGGTAGGCTGAGCAGGTGCGAATCTTTGCGAAAGTCCTTGTGTCACTGGTGGCTGCCTTCTCGATCGGTGTGATGGCGGGCTGCTCGTCCGAGGTCGTCCCGACCAACACCCCGTCACCGGGCGACTCCGCCCCGACCGAAACGCCGACGCCCACCGACACGCCGACGCCCACCGTCACTCCTTCGGCGACGCCCACGCCGCTGGGTCCTCCCACGCCTCTGGCCGACATCAACGCGATCACCGCGACGGGCGACTTCGGGAAACAGCCGACGGTCAGCGCGCCGTACCCGTTCAGCGTCGACAAGACGGACGCCCGGGCGCTGATCGTCGGGACGGGCCCGGACGTCGTGGCGGATTCCATCATCGAACTGCACTACATCGGAATCGACGCCGCTACCGGTGTGACGTTCGACTCGTCCTTCGACCGGGGGACCATGCTGCTGACCGGCCAGGATGGCACGTTCTACTCGAACGCCTCGGGCCAGCCCTCGCCCATGATCACCGGCTTCAGCAAGTCGCTGATGGGGCAGAAGTCCGGCTCCCGGGTGCTGATGGTCATCACGAGCGCCGACGGCTACGATCCCGATGGCAACTCGGGCGCCGGCATCAACCCCGGCGACACGCTGATCTTCGTCGTCGACATCCTCGCCAGCAGCGTCGATGCGCCGACCGGCACGCACCTGGCGGACGGTAATCAGTGGGTGTCCGTGACGGACAACGGCGGCAAGCCGACAGCGCAGGTCATCGCCGGCATGGCCGCTCCATCCGACCTGCAGACGACAGTGCTCACCCAGGGAACCGGCCGGCCGGTGTCGGCGGATGATGCGGTATACGTCAACTTCCTGATCCAGGACTACGCCACGGGCAAGACGATCGAGAACAGCTACACGGGCGAGGGGGTCGCCACCTCTGACGCCAGTTCATCGGGCGTCAGCCCGCAGATCGATCTGCTGTCGAACCTGATCCCAGGCTGGCGACAGGCGCTGCTCGGCAAGCCAATCGGCAGCCGGGTGCTGATCATCGTGCCGGGCAATCTGGCCTATCCGCAGGGCAACGCGACGCCAACCATCGCGCCCAATGCCACTCTGGTTTGCGTGGTCGACGTCCTGTTCTCGTTCATTCCGCCGCAGCAGACGTCATAGGTCCGTCACGACCCAGGGTGCCCACACCCGGGGGGACTCCAGAAGCGGCGCCGTCAGGGCGGCGTTCGCCAGTTCGCCGACGGTCGGGCAGTCCGGCCAGCCCAGCGAATCGGTCAGCCGGCGGAGAACATCGCGCGGGGTCAATCCTTCGGCCACCAGGTCACGCAGCGTGACCGCCCCGTCGCGCTTGGCCAGACGATGGCCCGAGGCGTTGACGGCCAGGCCGACGTGGGCGTAGTCGGGCACCGGGAAGCCCAACTGGGTCGCCAACCACGCCTGTCGCGGCGCCGAACTCAAGAGATCGGCGCCCCGCACCACCTGGTCGACGCCCTGCAGCCCGTCGTCCACGACGACGGCCAGGTTGTAGGCGGGGGTGCCGTCGCCCCTGATCAGCACGAAATCGTCGACGACACCCGTCACGTCCCCCGCGTGGGTGTCATGGATGGTCGCGCTGGCGCCGCCGGCCCGCACTCTGATGGCGGCCGGGCGCCCCGAAGCCCGGCGGGCGGCGCGTTCCCTGGCCGTCAGATCGGCGCAGGTGCCGGGATAGGGGCGGTGTTCAGCGTGCGGGGCCTGGGCGGCTTGCGCGATCTCGGCGCGCGTGCAATAGCACTCGTACGTGTCCAGCCGTGACGCGAAGGAGCGGTAGACGTCGAAGCGGTCCGATTGGCGCCACACGGCGCCGTCCCAGGTGATTCCGAGCGACGTCAGATCCTCGAGCTGGCGGAGCGCCATTCCCGGCGCCGCGGCCGTCCTGGCCTGGTCGACATCTTCGATGCGGACAAGGAACGTTCGGCCAGTCGTCGTGGCCATGAGCCAGGCCAGCAGCGCGGTGCGGAGGTTGCCCAGGTGCAGGTCCGACGTCGGCGATGGAGCGAAACGGCCGGCCATGCCTGGCAGTCTAGTGGCGCCGTGGTAGCGTCCATGACCGAGGAGGCGGGCATGGAGCGTCGCACATCGGAGCGCCTGGTCAACTTGGCGATCGCGCTCCTGACCGCCGGCCGCTTCGTGGCCCGGGAAAGCCTGCGCGAGATGGTCGAGGGGTATCAGGGATTGAGCGACGAGGCGTTCCAGCGCCAGTTCGAGCGTGACAAGGACAGCCTGCGCGCCCTCGGCGTGTCCATCGAGACCGGCACCGCCGACCGCTACTTCCTGGACGACACCGGGTATCGCGTCCGGCGGGCCGATTTCGAGCTGCCACCCGTCAGCTTCGACGACGCCGAGGTCGGCGTGCTGGTGTCCGCCGCCCAGGTGTGGCAGCAGGCGTCGGCGGCGGAGACCACGACGGCCGCGCTCGCCAAGTTGTGGGCCGCCGGCGTCGAACCCGACACCGATCGTCTGGCCTCGCTGCGGCCGCACATCAGCGCCCGGGAGCCGGCCTGGCAGCCGGTTTGGGACGCCCTGAAGGCGCGCCGGAAGGTCAGCTTCCGCTATCACGGGGCGGATCGCACCGTGCAGCCCTGGGGTCTGGCCTGGCGCCACGGCGCGTGGTACATGGCGGGCTACGACGAGCTGCGCAGCGCCCATCGTCTGTTCAAGCTCGCGCGTCTGGAAAGCGACATCACGGCGGTCGGCCCCGCTGAGGCGTATGAGGCGCCCTCGGCGTCCGAAGACCTGTGGCAGGGCCTCGAAGCGCCACCTCCCGATGCGTCCGCCGTGATCGACGTGCGCCGTGGCCGGGCTCCCTGGCTGACGCGACGGGCGCAGCTCGTCGGGGACGGCCCGGTGGGGTGGCTCCGTTGGCGTCTGCCGTACGCGTCGGGCGGTCCGCCGGACGCGTCCGTGGTGGGCGATCTCGCGATGGCCGGCGCCGACGTCAAGGTCATCGAGCCGGCGGAGTTGGCGCGGGCGGTGGCCGACCATCACGCCGGCCTGCTGGCGCGGTTGGGTGGCGTGGAGGGGGGCGGATCGTGACATCCGGTCCCCAGGTCGCGCGCCTGCTGACGCTGGTGCCCTACCTGCAGAAACGGGCGTGGGTCGACGTGGGCACCGTGGCCCGGGACTTCGGCATCAGTCCCGGTCAGGTGCTGCGCGACCTCGAGGTCTTGGTGATGTGCGGCCTGCCCGGCGGTCTGCCGGACGACCTGATCGAGATCGATCTGGACGTGGCGCGCGAGGAGGGTGTGATCCACCTGCGCAACGCGCCGGTCAACCGTCCCATGCGATTGACGACGGACGAGGCCGTCAGCCTGCTGGTGGCCGTCGAGGCGGTGCGCGAGACGGCGGATGCCGACACGGCGCGGGCGGCCCAGCGCGTGATCGACAAGCTGTCCGCCTTGGTCGGCCAGACGCCGCCCGTCAGCCTGGGCGTCGACGCCGGACCCCCGGACGTCAGGACGGCCCTGGCCCAGGCGATCGACGACGGCCGGCGGGTGTGCCTGACGTACGACGGGGCGGCCCGCCGTGAGACGACGACTCCGCTCGTCGACCCGGCCGGCGTCGAGGTCCGCGACGGCGTAGCCTACCTGATCGCGTGGTCGCTGGACCGGGGCGCGTGGCGCACCTATCGGCTCGACCGCATCGCCGCGGTCGAAGACGCCGGACAGCCGGCGGACGCCCACGGCTCGCCGCCGGCCCCGGCCGGCTGGTTCGACGAAGCGGCGACGAACCTCGTCACGCTGGACCTCGCTCCGACGTCGCAATGGGTCGCCGAGTACTACCCGACGCGGAAGGTGCAGAAGGTGCCCGGCGGCATCCGGGTGACGCTGGCCGTGGGCGACCCGGGGTGGCTGAGCGGTCTGCTGCTGCGGCTGGGGCCGGACGTCCGGGCGGTCGATCCGCCCTCGGCCGCGGCCGCGGCGCTGGCTGAGGCGCGCGCCTGTTGCTTGGGCGACGACCTAGAGTAGGACCATGCGCTACGCGGTGATCATGGCCGGCGGCTCGGGCACTCGCCTGTGGCCCCTCTCGCGTCAGGGCCGTCCCAAGCAGTTGCTGCCACTGTTCGACGGCCGGTCGCTCTTGCAGCTGGCCTGGCAGCGGGCCGTCGCCTCGGTCCCCCCGGATAGGGTGCTGGTGTGCACCGGTGCGGCCTACGCGCACGACGTGATCGATCAGCTGCCGGGACTCGACCCGGCCAATCTGTTGGGGGAGCCCGAGGGGCGTGACTCACTGAACGCCGCGGCGTGGTCGACCGCCGTGCTGGCCCGACGAGACCCGGACGCCGTCGTGGCGGTCCTGACGGCCGATCAGGTGATCAGTCCCGAGGACGTGTTCGTCGATCGTCTCGTCCAAGGCTTCGCCCTGGCCGAGGCCGATCCGGCGGCGCTGGTGACCTTCGGCGTGGAGCCGAGCGATCCGAGCACGGCCTACGGCTATCTCGAACGCGGACCCGCGGTGCCGGGATTTCCCGGAGCGGCCGAGGTGCTGGCGTTCACCGAGAAGCCCGATGCCGCGACGGCGGCGCGGTGGGTGGACAGCGGGCGCTACTGGTGGAACTCGGGGATGTTCGTGTGGCGGGCCCAGACGATGCTGGATCAGTTGCGCACGCTGCACCCGGCCACATTCGAATCGATCGAGAAGCTCGCCGGCGAACCGGACCGCCTGGGAGCCATCTATCCGGGCTTGCCCAGGAACTCGATCGACTACGCCATCATGGAGCCGGTCTCGCGGGGCGAGGGCACCGCTCATGTCGTAGCCGTGGCGATGCCGATCCAGTGGCGCGACGTCGGATCGCTGGATGCCCTGCACGCCGCCCTGCCGCACGACGCGGACGGCAATGCCACCTCCGGTGAAGTGCTGGCCGAGGACGCCTCGGGCAGCCTCCTGATCAATCAGTCGGGCGGGCCGCTGGCCGTGATCGGGGTCGACGGACTGGCTGTCGTCCGCACGGACGACGCGGTCTTGGTGGTGCCGCTGGACCGGTCTCAAGCCGTCAAACCGATGGCCGTCCGGGCCGAGCGATAGAGGTTGGTGACATCCGGCCTTGACTAAAGCGCGCAACAAGGGTGTAATTACATGGCAGGTATTCACGGGAGGAGGTCATGGCGATGCTGACACTGCTCACACTGGTCGAAGAGGATGAGAGTGGTGCGCTGGCCTGGCAGGGCAAGGCTTTGTGTGCGCAAACCGATCCGGAGGCGTTCTTTCCGGAGAAGGGCGGCTCGACACGAGAGGCGAAGCGGGTGTGCGCCAAGTGTGATGTGCGGCCGGAATGTCTGGACTATGCGCTGGCCCACGACGAGAGATTCGGCATCTGGGGCGGCATGTCCGAGCGGGATCGACGCCGCCTGAGACGCCAGGTGGTGTGATCCCCGAGGGTTGGCAGCCCACGTTTGGCACGGTAAGCTCGACGTGTGAGCGCGACCGATGAGTGGGCATGGGCGCGCCGGGAGACCGAAGAGGCGCCCTTGGTCGTCGGTTTCGACCGGGTCACCGCCATCCTGGTGGTTCACAACGGGGAGCCGTGGCTGCCGTCCGTGCTGAAGTCCCTGGCGGACCTCGATCAACGGCCTGGCCGGCTGATCGCGGTTGACGCCGGTTCGGTCGATGCGTCACCCCAGATCCTGCGCGAGGCGATGGACACTGGCGTCGTGGCCCGCGGGACCGTCGTGAAAGACCTGATCTCCAGCATCGAAACCACCGATGCCGACGGCTATGCGGCGGTGGTGAACAAGGTGGCCGAATCCCTCGGCGGGCGTCAGGACGGCTGGATCTGGCTGCTGCACGACGACGTCGCACCGCGTCACGGTTGCCTGACCGAGCTGCTGCGCGTGGCGACCAGCCCGGACGCGGCCTCCGGGCCCGCCATCGTGGTGCCCAAACTGTTGCGTCCGAAACTTCGCCGCCGTCCGGACCAGGTTCAAAGCGTCGGCGAGGCGGTGTCCGTCTCGGGCGCGCGGGTCGTGGCCGCCGAGATCGGTGACGTCGACCAGCACCAGGACGAGCCGACGCGCGTCCTGGGGGCCTCTACCGCCGGCCTGCTGATCCGCCGCGACGCCTGGCGGCAACTCGGTGGCCTGTCCACGCACCTGCCGGGCTTCAGGGCGGGCGTCGATCTGGGCTGGCGGGCCAACGAGGCGGGCCTGACGGTGCGCACAGCGCCCGACGCGTCGTTGCGCCATCAGCAGGCCGGTTTGGCCGGCCTGCGCGAGGGCGGTGACGACGGGATGCTCAACGATCGTCTGGCCGGCCTGCGCGTGGCGGTGGCCCACAGCCAGCACCCCGCCATGGCGAGCTGGCGGGCGCGGGCCATCAATCGCGTCCAATGGGTCGGGGAATGGCTCGCCAAGGATTCCGAGCAGGCCCACGTTCATTCCGCCGTGCTGCGCCGTTTCCGCGCCCAACCCGGTGAGACGGCGGCCTTGACGGCCGAGGTGCGCGCCGGGACGACCCACAAGGTGCCGCGCGCTCTGCTGCCGAGCCCTGTCTGGGGCGTGCGGCATTCGTTGGATCTGATGCTGCAGCGCGTGCCGGTCGACGATTGGAGCGACGGCTCGATCAATCTGGATTTGCTCACTGGGGACGACGACATCGTGACCGTGCCCAGCCCGCCGCGCCGCGGGGTCCTGGGGCTTGCGGCGTTCGTGTTCCTCCTGGCGGCCACGCTGGTGGCCGCACGCAATCTGCTGGGGGCGGGAGCGTTGGTGTCGACCGGCCTGGTGGCCGCCCCGCGCTCCCTGGCGGCCGCCTGGCAGAGCTGGCTGATCCCCAGCGGCGGCCAGGGCGCCAACGCGCCGTGGCTGGCCCTGATGGCTCTCGGCTCGACGCTGGCGGGGGGCCAGCCCGGCCTCTGGGCCGCGATCATGGTGCTTGGCTGCGTTGCGGCGGGCGTCTGGAGCGCCTACCGCTTCGTGCGCCCATACGTCGATTCGACGCCACTGAGGTTCGGTCTCGCATTCCTGTGGGGCGTGCTGTTTCCCGTGTCGGGCGCCGCCTCGGACGGGTCGCCCGGCTGGGTCATGCTGGCCGTGGCGATCCCCTGGCTGGCGGGCGCCTTGCTGCGATGGGAGCGCGAACCCATGAGGGGGCTGGTCGGCCTCCGGGCGCCGGCGGCCGTGGCCCTGACGCTGGCGACGGCCTCGTGCGTCACGCCCGCGCTCTGGGTGCCAGGGGTGGTTGTCGCAGCGATCGTGGCGGCGCGGCAACAGGATTGGAAGGGCCTGGTGCTGGCGGCCTTGGGACCGGTGGCGTTGCTCGGACCCTGGCTGCCGCGCCTGATGACGCAGCCCGGACGTCTGCTGACCGGCGTCGATCCCGCGCTGTCATTGGCGGTTCAGACGCCATCCCCGTGGGGCGTGCTGGTCGGACGCCTGAATCTTGGCGCGGCGACGCCCCTGTGGATCGGTTGTGCCGTGTTCGGGATCCTGTGGCTGCTGGGCCTGATCGGTGTCGGCCTGGTCGAATCGCCCGGGTGGCGGCGGGTCGTGGGCGGCGGGTTTGGGCTCTGCCTGATCGTGGCCATCATAATGTCGCGCGTCGTCGTCGACATCGACGGTCAGCTCGTGCGGGCAGCCGCGCTGCCCTGGCTGCTGCTATCCGCCATCGTGGCGATCGGGGCGCTCGCCGTCGGCTGGACGGACGCACTCTGGCGGCCGCGCCACGAGAATCCGCTGGGCAGCGTCGTCACGGCCCTGATTGCTGTGTCAGCCGTCATCGGCGCGCTGTGGTGGCTCTGGGGAGGACTCGGCGGGCCCATGCATCGTCAGGGACCGGTCGTGCCGGACTATGTGACGGCAACCGAGTTGTCCCCGCGCGACACCCGGACGCTGGTGGTCGACATCGTCGACGGGCGGGCCGGCATCAGCGTCGTGGACGCCAACGGCCCGACATGGGGCTCGGGCGAGCAGTCGCCCCTGCGGCTCGACGAGCCGGAACGGGCCGCCGTCATGTCGGTGGGCGGCCAATTCGCCGATGGTTTCGCCAGTGACGATCTGGCATCACGTCTTGGCAGCCTCGGCATCGGTCACGTCATCGTTCTGGGCGCCAGCTCCGCTGTCACCGCCTCGATGAGCGGTGCCCCCGACATGGTTGGCGGATCCGCCAGCGGCGTCACGGTCTGGACGGTGGGCGGCCTGCCGAGCCGGGCGACTCTGATCGACGGCGACAACACCACGCCGTTGTCCGAGGGAATTGTGCCGCCGGGGCCGGCCGGCCGCGTCATCTCGATCGGCGAGCGGCCGAGCCTGCCGTGGCGGGCCAGCGTCGATGGCGTCCCACTGCAGGCCGCGGACGCGGCCATCCACTTCACCGCGCCACCGGCCGGGGGTGCCTTGCACTGGTGGCTGCCGCAGCTCCGGTGGGCGGCGTGGTGGCACCTGATCGTGTTGGTCCTGCTCGGGTGGTGCGCCTGGCCGGCGTCCGGATCGGCCGTGCGGGCCGCCCAGACCGGGGCGAGGAGGGCGGCGGCATGAGCCAGGACATCAGCAACATCGAACCGGCCCGCCGCGGCGATGCCGTTGACGACGCCGAACTGCTGGCCGATCAGCCCGCGACCAAGAAGGACGTCAAGTTCGTCCTGATGGACCGTGGGCTGCTGGTGCGTCGGGTGGCGGAACTGGTGGTGGTGGCGGTCGTCGTCGCCGGCGCGGCGTTCGTGTCCGGCCGGCTACCGAGCCGAACGGTGATGCCGGCGGTTCAACCCGCCACCGCCGGCGTCAACATGGCTTGCCCGTGGGTTGGCTCCAACTCCGGCGTCCTGGCCGGGGCGACCGGTTCGCCGGCCACTCTGACGCCGGACCGTGGTGCACCCCAGACACTGAATGGACCGGTCTTCAGCGCACCGCTCGCGGCGTCGTCGACCCTCGTCGGGCACGGTTCGCTGACGGCCACCGCCGAGTTCGAGCGCCCGGGCCAGATGGCCGGGGCGACGTGCGCGACGCCCGCGTCCGACGGGTACCTCCTGCTGGACAGCCCGGACGCCGTCGTCACCCTGACGAACGTCGACATCCAGGACGCGGTGCTGAACCTGTCGGTCTACGGTCCCAATGGCCCGGTCGACTCGGGCACGCTCATCGACCTCAAGGTGTTCTCCGGCACGACGATCCAACTTCCGATGTCGCAGTACGCGCCCGGGACCGCTCCGATCGCCGTCCGCTGGCAGAACACGATCGGACGCGTGGTGGCCTGGGCGCAGGTCGACACCGCCGCCGGGCTCGATCTGGTGACGCCGACCAGGGAGGACACCCAGATCGTCGTGCCGGGCGTGCCATCCGGCCTGAAGACGATTCTGGTGCTCACCAATCCGGCCACGGTCCGTACGAAGGCACGGGTGGACACCATGACGCCGGACGGCCGCCTGACGGTGGCGGGAGCCGAGGAAGTGACTATCGAGGCCGGCAGCACGGCCACGATCGACGTCTCGGCTGCCGCCCAGGGCGGTGACGTCGGGCTGTTCGTCGTCGCCGAAAAGGCGTTGGCGGCGTCGGTCTGGGTCACCGCGGGATCCGATCTGGCGTCGTCGTCCGGCGTGCCCTATACCCAGTTGGTCTCCCAGGACCGGCTGGTGATGGCGCCCGCCCCGGGCAGGCTGGTGCTGTCGAACGCGTCACAGGCCGGAATCCGCACGGTCGTCACGATCACCGGCGATGAGGCCCCGGACATGCAAATCGTCACGGTGGGCCCGGGGGCATCGCTGTCGGTGCCCGTCGGGGTGGCTGGTCTGGTGCGCGTGCAGGCCGGCACCGGCTTGATCGCCTCGCTGGTCACGCAGCCCGACGCCGCCAACGGCATCAACATCATGCGCCTGCCGCCGGACACGGCCTGGGCCGGCGTCACGCCGGTGTGGGCCGAGGCCCAGCCGCACTGATCACCAATCGTCCTCGAAGCGGGGGTCGATGTCCAAGGGGCTGCGCCCCGTCAGCGAAGCCAACTGCTCGACGAGCGTGTGATGCACCAGCGCCGCCAGTTCGTCCTGGTCGACCGTGCGCCGTTCGATGGGGCGCTCGAACAGCACCAGGCGGGCCGGCTGCCCGTCGTCGGCGTTCATGGCGCCGGCCAGCGGTATCGAGTCGTGGTCGATCATGCCCTGCCACATGGCGGCTGGTGACGGCACCGCCTCGACCCCGACGTCGACGCCCCGCAGGGCGTCCGGACAGGCGTGCTCGATGCGCTCGATGGACTCCTCCACGCAGTCGCGGAACACCTCGGTGCGCGACGGCCGCAGGCGCACGGGGGCGACTCGGCTGCTCAGCCGGTTGGGGCCGGCGGTGGGGCCGCGCAGGCCTCGTCCGTGACGATCACGCGCATCGATCATGACGTCATCATATCGTGGCGTGCCGTGCCGCCCTGGCGGTCGCGGCGCATTACCCTGTCTATGTGAAACGTCGCTGTCACCGTGTCGGCTGCCGGTCCGTGCCGGTGGCCACGCTGACATACGACTATGCCCGTTCGACCGCCACGATGGCGCCCCTCAGCGACGAGCACGACCCCGGTTGCTACGACCTGTGCCTCGAGCACGCGCGGCACCTCCAGGTGCCGTCGGGCTGGTGGTTGGAGCGCGTCGAAGCCCCGGCAGCCCGGCACGCGGCGTCCGACTCCTGGGTCGAAGACTTGGCCGATGAGGTGCGCCGCATCGGACTGTCGGGCGTACCGGCCGGGCCTTCGCCCGATCCCGCCGGTGTCGTCGAGCTGGCCCGGCGAGGTCATCTGCGCGTGATCGCCGATCAATCGGCCTAGGCTTGTTCCCATGACGATTCCGTCGCTGGTGGCGTTCGACCTCGACGACACACTGGCCGACTCGCGGTCACCGCTCGAGCCCGAGATGGCAGCCGCTCTCAGGCGCCTCCTGGACCACTTGCCGGTCGGGATCATTTCGGGTGGTCACTTCCCTCAATTCTCCGGGCAGATACTGGCCCTTCTGCCGCCGGGCACGAATCTGGCCAATCTGCATCTGCTGCCGACGTGCGGGACCCGTTGCATGCGGTTCAAGGACGGCGCGTGGCGTGAGGTGTACGCACACGATCTGACGCCCGACGAGAAGCAACGCGTGATCGCGTCGATCGAGCGGCACGCCCACGAGTTGGGGCTGTGGGAACCGGACGACAAGGTGCGCGGCGCGCGGATCGAGGACCGGGGCTCGCAGGTGACGTATTCGGCGCTGGGGCAGCGGGCGCGCTTGGCCGACAAGCGCGCCTGGGATCCGGACGGCCGCAAGCGCCACGCGTTGCGTGACGCGGTGGCCGCCGATGTGCCGGATCTGACGGTGGCCGCCGGTGGGTCGACGTCGATCGACGTCACGCGGCAGGGCGTGGACAAGGCATACGGCATGCGCCAGCTCAGCGAGCAGTCCGGCGTCCCGCTGGAGGATATGCTGTTCGTCGGCGATCGCCTCGAGCCGGGAGGCAACGACCACCCCGTCGTGCAGCTCGGCGTGGCCACGGTCGCGGTCACCGGTTGGCGTGACACCCTGACCTTCATCAACGACCTGTGCGACCGATTGGAGAACACATGAACGCACCGTCCGTCGGGTTCGAGATCTCGCCCCGCTTTCTCGAGGTGGCCGCCTGTCCGGCGTGCCACGCCAAGCTGGCGATCGACTACGAGGCGTCGGCTCTGGTCTGCACCAGCCCCGCGTGTGCCCTGGCGTATCCCGTGCGCGACGGCATCCCGATACTTCTGATCGACGAGGCGCACCGCCAAGCGGGCGGCGATGCCTGAGTTCGACGACGCGCGTCTGGACGACGGAGCCGTCTTGG
>JGI20166J26741_11544473_pt1 | contig 24501 bp, 18 predicted proteins | sample TergutCu122P5_FD_26741 | JGI IMG/M metagenome (IMG submission 26741)
CCATCTACTGACAGAAGGCTAGAAAAGACATCGATGGCTCAGACCGTCTCACAGCCGGTTGTATATCCAGATGGCGCTGTGAGTCATATGATGTCAAGATGGACTTATAACCTAAAAATCGATACGATCTATACGTATGATATACCATTTGATAGATCGTTTCTTCAGCTTTTAAACGGTGTAAGACATGTCATGCCATCTACTGACAGAAGGCTAAAATTAAAAGAAAAGACTTTGATGGCTCAGACCGCCTGACAGGCGTTTGTGTATGCCAAGGGGTTAATACTGTTTTCCCATATATACATGGGTCATGAAGGTGACAGCATTATTCATCGGTGCATCGAGAATATAATGCACTAGAATTTGTTTATAAAAGTATGTGTCAGGGGGCCATATGGTCTTAGGGTAAGCCACAACTCACACCACTGGACTTCATTCAGAAAATTCAGAATTCAGTCCCTGGGCAGATGTGTGTGCAGATTTTTTTTTGTCAGGTTTGTCTCTTAATTTTTACCAAAGACAAATCTTGGGGAATGCAAGTGATACCACATCCTCCTTTGCTGTTTTGCACCTCATATAAGCTGACCATCACTCTAATGGTTTTCCTATCACTGGTGTAACAGAATTTGCCCTATGGTTACTCTTGGCTCAGAAATGAATTCTTTTGTCTTGCTTAACTGGCCCATGGCTGGAAAGGTCAAGGCAGAGCCATGGAGAGGTACTATGAACATATATTTACAGTTTCCTCATACTGTTTGGTAAGTTTATTGGAAAAAATCTGGAATATTTGTGTGGACTTCAGTGATGTGCTCCAAGTGTTAATGTTGTGTGTGTTGGCCATGTCATGGCTGAGGCAGTTAGTTGTCGCGCAGTCAGTACAGAGGCCCAATTTCAATCCCAGGATGCTGTATGGGGAATTTGTGGTCAACAGAGTGACACTAAGACAGGTTTTTCTGTGCCATTATCATTCTACCAGTGCTCTTTACTTATATTCATTCACCTGTCACCCACACTCTACAGTCTTCATGGATTACAGTATCAGTAAATAAAACATTTTTTGCCTCTTTCTTTTTCTTACTCATGTCTGTCATTTGTGTTATACAACAGGCATAGTTGATCATAAGTTACAAACCACTTGATGTCCTAATTTGTAAAAATGGAGTTTGAAATGTATGCTTAGTGATAGATAGAAGGCAGTGTCAGTTTGCATTAAAAGATTTCTTGTTGACTCATCTTCTACTTTGTAGATTGAATAATTAGTAAAGAATGAGGAATGGAGTGTATTAAAGTGTTTAATTAGTAATGAATGATTAACAGAGTGTATTGAAGTGTTCCATTTAACTCCTTTTGTAATTAAATATATTAATGTGTGAGGTGTTTACTGTGCATTATTAACTCTGTGAGATTTGAGGAACTTACAGCAGTCCAGAAGAATGTTCTTGGACTGCTCTTTGAACCAGAAGATGAAGGCACTATTATCCTATGAAACAGTGGGAATTACTGCCCAGCAAAATGGTGTCACATACCAGAAGTCTGGAATCTGTCTTACTGGTCTTGTCTAAGTGCATAGCTCCTCTTTTGTTTTTCCATGCACCAGTAGTTAGAACTCACGTAGAGTATGAAGGACTGTTGTGGTGTGTATATTGTTAGGTAATTTACATTTCAGACAGTTTCTAAATGTTGCGTATTCATTGTATGCTGACTTTTTCCATCATCGACACCACTGTCTATGGAATCCACCTTTCTGTCTGTCTCTGTCTAGTCACTCACCAAGTGAATGATTTATCCTCCCTTCTCTCTTATGCAATATAATTGCACCTTTTCTAAATTAATATTTTGATATTTAATTTGTTTATGACCTCTACATGTTTCGAACCCATGGGTGCATCTTCAGGAAGACGATTGTATGTACAGGTATGGTATGAGCAGTCTTGTAGGTAGAAGAGAGTGTTTGATCACACACTCCTCTACCTACAAGACTGCTTATGTAGGTAGAAGAGAGTGTTTGATCACACACTCTACCTACAAGACTGCTTATGTAGGTAGAAGAGAGTGTTTGATCACACACTCCTCTACCTATAAGACTGCTTATAGTGATTCATGTAAAACACACACTGTCATACCTGTATATACAGCCGTCTTCCTGAAGATGAACCCTTGGGTTCGAAACAAGTAGAAGACATAAAAAAATTAAAAATTAAAATATTAACTTAGAAAAGGTGCATTTTGTTGGTTTAAATTGTATTTATATTACAATGCATGGTGAAAAAAATACCAATCCTTCTTTTTTTGTTTGTTTGTATGTTTTTTGTTTGTTTCTTTCTTTCTTTCTTTCCTTCCTGCCTTCCTTTTTTCCCTTCATTTAATTTGCACTGCTTTGTTGAGCACAGAAAAAGATCCGAGACTTTTTTTATATAGTGGCATTTTAGTTGACCCTAAGTATCAGTCTAGAATTGCTTCAATTTGTGTGATGCATGCTGAGTATTGATTGCTGCTACTCAAATTTGCCATGATTTTTGGTGTACACACTTAAGTTTTAAAATATTGCAGTTAATATTAGGTTTCCACTTTCCATTTAAAGAAGTAGTTGTTAGTGGTTTGCAGTATGAGCTGTTGCTTTGTCTTGCGAAAGAAGGGCATTGATTGATGGTTGGACAGGTGTTAAAAAATGATGTCAGAATGCATATCAACCCCTCAGTGTGAATTCATGATCTTTGGAAACATTGGGTGTACTAATCTACTTGTCCTAGTACACTGCACACAAACCATAGCATGGGACCTTGTGCAGTAAAATGGAATTTTCTACAGATGAGTGCCAGTTATTCTGAGATGTCTCATTTCCAGGGAGGTGAAACCAGGCTTCATAGTTAAAAGGAATGAGTGTGTAGTTAATTTATCCATCATGCATCTCCTGAAGGTACCAGTTTGCAAAATTCAAGTTTTGTTTTTTGATGTGTGTCATAGAGTTTGTGACCCTCAGTTGTCCGTCATGGATGCAAGTGCAGTAGTTTTGTTGCATTTCATGGCGTTGATTTATACACATCCATGTGCTGTGCGTGTTGCTTCAAGGATTTTCTTGGAGGTATCTCAGGTTTAGCAGTTGTCCATATTTTGCTCTGTTAATGCATGTCTTTATATGTTCTTAAACTGCTGTAAATGCAACCTGTAGTTCATATCCTTTTATTTACCTAGCATTGTTTTGATGTGTGGAACTGGTGTATCAGGAATTATTTGAGTCTACCATACACACTTCTTGTAGCAAGTGTATTGAGCGTATGTACCATACAGAAATGTGAATAGTGCTGGCATATCACTTACATAGATATCACATCCTCTTTCCAACTTGAGGGGGCTCAACGTATGGCACCCAGCAGAAAGTGGCTAACAGTTGGAGATATTTAATATAATGTTGGTGTCTAAATTTTATAACTACCATGTCATAACAGAACACACTAGTTTTGCTGGCCCTGGAGTCAAGAGAACTAGTGCTTTTTCCTACTGGTATTTATAATAGGAATTACAATAATGCTGTTCGCCTGTGTGATGTGGTAACACTGACATAGTATGAGTTAAATTGCACATTATTTAATATGCTTCCTGCAGCATGTTTCTTTTGAGGTTTGTATTGTTCCCAGACACAAGGTCCTTCCTGGTTATTATGGCTAATTAGCTAATGAGGGACATTCATAATTCTGTGGTCATTGCAGACGCAGACATTTATTTAACAAAATAAATTTATAGGCCTGAAATGTAATACCTATTCTGTCTTACCATAGCCTCCCAACATTTGGGTCAGTTTTGTATTCCAGTCAATGAACCATCTTTTTGATGGATATGACAACTTTGGTCAGCTCACTAGATGCCTTCTCAAAGTCCCTAAAGTGTTTCCTGTGGAGTGGTGCCCTTTACTTTGTGAACGAAGCAGTGTCTGGAGGATTGATATCATAATATCATAACTGTGGGTTGGGGGGGTGGGAGAGTTGGGGAATTACCTCCCATCCATACTTAGGCCAAAGATCAGATAATACATCAGCCATATGTGGCCTTACATTGTAGGGAAAAATGAAGTTGTAAGCACCTCTAGCCTGCTGCTGTGAATTTTTTGGGTGCAAAAGTTTTGCAGAAACTTCTTGTATTACTCACTTGTCACAGTCAGTAATGCATGCACTCTTTCTGTTGCTGTTACTATGTTCTTGCCATTTGCCTTTATCATAATGAGCTTCTGACTATGGAATGCAACTTTTTTTTTTTTTAGGTGAGGAAGTGTTGAATGTTTCCACTGTCAGAATTGATTTTTCAGATCAGGTTTTAAATCTCACACCTATATTTTGTGTATGGTAACAGTTCTTCAAAAACAATATTCAACTTCAAACCCATAACGATGTGGCAGTTATTTTGGATTCCTCTTGTGAGCTGCCTTGTGGTCTTTTGTCAGCTGGTGTGGGACCCACTTTATGGTGACTTTTCTTGTATGCAAGTTTGGGCCAGAAACCTGAAAACAAATGTGGTTGGCATGTATGCTTCATGTACATTTTCCTTGTGTGTTCTGCATCGGTCTTCTTGCAACCTGATGTTGACAGTAATCACTGATGTGTCATTTGTTGCATTTGAATGGTGAGCTGCTTATTGGATCATGTTCAGTGCTTATCCAGCCTACGTGGAAGTGACATGTCCTGTGTGATGCTACTACAGTCTTCTGCACTGTCTCTACAAATATCGCATAAAGCAGTGTGAACCTCATTTGGATTTTTCCCATGTAATGTTTTGATTTTTGTTTATGAATGCTGGTTATTATATTAGATCTGACCTGAAAATTTTTCATCTTCCATTTTACAGTATTATTTTGTGGAACAGAAACATGGGACACACAAGGGAGTGTAATGTATTCTCAGGCCAATACTGGTGTAGTCTAGAACTGGTGCTTTACCCTGCTGCATGCACATTCACAGTGTGCACCAACTTCTGACTTACCCCATGTATAATCCTGAAACTTGCATGGCACGCTTGGTGTTCGTTGCTAAATGTCCTTTGCTCCCATAAATGGTTGGGGTTTAATTGTCTGATGGTGATGAGGGATTATATGCACCTGTACCCTAGACTGTACTTCTTCAAGCAAAATGTTTGTCACCATTAATGTGGGAAGCTTTACACTTTATTGTGAAGTTCAACAAGAGTTATGTGATGGGGATGACAGTATGGTGTGGTGTTGCAGGAATGTGACGTGGTCCTGATGTTCCCTTCTGGAGCGCAGGATTTTACCCTCATGTGGTTATTGTCTCGACTGCGGGCTGGAACACCTGGGCTAGTGGTTCATGTGCGACATCATGCATCTTCTGACAGCTATGGCTTCTATCTTACTGCCCCCTTCAATGTGTGAGTAGTGCTGAACTATTTATTGAGGTACAACAACATTGAACCAACTCTGTGTACATGGTCTGCCTAGATCAGTTGTAGTTTTTTCAGAAGTACTCTTGTCCTGAGCCCCAAAGATTGCTCAAAACCCCACAGATCCCATACGACAGTTTGGTATCATAGGAAGGTTGGTATGAAAGTAATGCCTCTTTTTTTTCATGTGGTGCCAATTGGAGTTTCTTGCCTTACCCACTAGATAGCAACACTGTCCGGCTGCACCAGGATTATTGGTGCTCCATTCAGTCACATGTGTTGAACACCATAGCAGTGCCAAATGGTGGATGTTGTGGATTTATGTAATAGGCAGAGAATGGTGTGTCTGTCTTTTAAGAGCCGTGAAAAGGACGATGACAAGCCTCATAGTGAACAACCAGCCACAGTGTCATGTCTGGGACAGTGAAGCAATCTTGTTAGTGGAATTCTTGGAGAGAGGTGCCGCAATCAATGGAGAGCAATATGTGCAGTTAACACAGTGAATTTAAAGGGTATGGCCAGACATGAAGACGAGTCAAGTCCTCCTCCAACATGACAGTGCCAGACCCCACACCAGTCTGTGTACAAGGGAGGCAGTTGCAACAATTGTGTGGACTGTTCTCCCTCATCCTTCGTACAGTCCTGATTTTGCACCCTCTGACGTCCATCTTTTTGGCCCTTTGAAAGATGCACTCTGAAGACGCTATTTTGTAAATGATGGCGAGTTGAAGCACAATGTGTGTTTGAAGAGCTCTGATGCTTCAGCAAAGAGTTCAAGCTTTTCATGGCCAGCATGCAGTGTCATATGCAAAGGTGGAGAAAGTGTGTTAATAATGAGGGAGACTTTGTGAAAAAGTAATCTCAACTTCATAAAGGATGTACCCATGATATGTGTTTATTTCATTATAATTGTATTTGCTGAGAAAAAAATTAGCAGGCAGTACTTTTGTACTGCAACCTTGTAGTTTTCATACATATCATACGTGCATTGGTGCTTGGCTGTACTTAGGGATTGTTCTATTGAGACATTTTCCAATCAAAATATTTTACGTATCTTTTGATTTTCCATAGTTATTTTCTTCCAGGTACCCAGCAATATTCTTGCTTAAATAGTAGTTAATTTTCTGCAGTTCTTTTCTTCTCAGTCCCCAGAAATGTTCTTGCATGAGATAAGTGAGACTGGAAACATATTTTGTAGCCTTGGTGTAAGTTTATTAAGGATTTAATAAGGCATGGGAATGATTGAAGAATTGATATAATTTTTCTGGTTTTCATGACTGTGACTGTTCAGGTTGTGTTCTTGTGGGTGGATATGGAATGGTTCAGTCTGTGGGTTAAGGGTTCAAGGAGAAACTGTGAAGATGAATGCCAGTTGTTTTGTTAATCAGTTTGTTTTGAATTAGATTAGGTGGATAGTATTGTGTGATGGCGGTAAGGGTTTGTTCTATCAGTGGGTTGGTCTGAACCAAACCATGCTGATCAGATTCTTATGGTTTCTTGGTCTGCCGTGCGTAATGATAAACAGGTCATATGCTGATTAGCAGGGAAATAATGTGGAACCAATTACAATGGTTCATGTTGGCATCTTCAGCATATTCTTCCTGATAACAGGGAAGCTGGATTGAGATGCCAGAGGAAGGAGGCAGGGAATAATTGTTGTGTATGGGAAGGTAGATTTTTCTAAATTCTCATGCCCAGTGATTTGTCCTCAAGTTGGAAGAAAGCAGTACAGGGTGTTGTAGGAGTTTAACAGGTAAATTACAGTGTGTCAATTGAACTTGAATATTTTGAACTGTTCATCTTTCTTTAAAGTTTTATGTATGTAGACGTAGTGTAGGTGGACAAAGTAGATGTAATAAAAATTTGCTCATCATGTTGTGGTTAGTCTTCATTATCTTGCATGCAGAGAGCAGCTTAATGAACAAGCTTTGTTGCTTCCTCTTCTTTGCAGAAAGGTATTCAGGATACATGCAGAGGTGCTTCCTTTGATAACTAGCCTATGCATTTTTTCACAGGACAAACTGATTTCACCTGTCATGGTTAGTACTAGTGTTAAGAAAACCCGGTAGGTAGTCTGGGATGTGTGGACAAACTGTGTTGCAGGTGAACACTACATGGATCACTGACAGGAGAGTACAGACAGGCAGTAACAGTATTTGGAGGGAGTACAAACCAACGCAACTTAACCATAATGGACGAGTGGAAAAAAAACTGTCCCAGTGAATGTATGTCCTTTTTGTCTAACAGGGAAAACATTGTCCACCAATGGGGATTTATACTGAATAGTGCTTTGGCTGTGAGCCTGCAATGTGGGATTTCAAGGGCTGTTTGCTAAAGGTTAAGGTGAGAGGTTAAATATCAATGAACCGGGGAGCGGCTGGTGTGCAATCTGTAAGTGGCAATCGGGTGGTGAACTTCCCCAAGTGTACGTAGTGCTTGTTTGTAACAGGATATGTGGAGAGGTGCCATCCTACTTGATCACAACAAGGGCAGTACAGTACTGATGTTTTTGACAAACTTGCTGCCTCATTAATTTTCAAAGTGAGTAAGGCTCAGACAGTCATATTCATGGGAGGATGTAGGACGTAGAACATGGTCAGACTCAATAGGAATGGTAAATGGGCAATACAACAGCCAGAAACTAAAAATGGCCCTTGTAAGGACCACAGTATATTGTAACTGCTAGGCCCTTGTTTTAGCAAATAACAGCTTTTATTGACACTACAGATAAAACAACTAAAACCATTACTAATGAAAACAGAACACTCACAATCATTTCTAGAATCACTGTCAACAGAAACTCTGGGCTGATAGCCCTGACACTGGTCTCGAACACAATACTTCACAAATTCGCTTGACTCGCTCCACACTATGTAGTTCCTCAGCTGAATCCCCTTTACTCTGTTGTCCACTCCTCGCTGTTCTTAATGTTACACACCTTGAATTGCTGTGACAAGACTGTAAAAATTCTTGCTATCCGATGGCTTTATATATTGTTTATTGCATGCCTCTCACTTACTTTGCTGTTCTAGTCAGTGCTGGGTATCCCTAGAGTATTATATCTCCTTGCACGGGAAGGTTCTGGTAGCCTTGATGTCAGAGGCTTCGCAGCTCATCACACTACTAGGCACTGATGCCCTCTGTTACAATATTTATAAGTACAGTAAAATCTTTTTATCTGGCCACAGATGATCTGGAAATCCCAATTAACCAGCAAATTGACAAAGAGCCCCATTATATTTCACTCTTGCATTAATCTGCCACTCTGGCACCTGTTCTGTGAACTTGACTGGCTCACGCATTGTTCCTGTTATTCTGAGAGGCAGTTAAATAGGTTGGTATAATAAGTTGCCTTATTTCATTGCAGTGCTGTGCCTGGAATGTTTCATAATTTTTGGTTTGGAAGGGTCTAGTAAAGATAAAATTTCATGGGGTAAAGCCTCATGATGTGACAGTACTCTGCATTTATAAGCATGACTTCTGCTGTGTCATTTCCTACTTCTTGCCTCCTTACTTATTTTTCTGACCTTTTCATATCCCAGCTACACTTTTGATCTTTAAGAGGGCAGGTTTGGTTCTTGGTTATCATATTTCATGTCCACTGTACCTCTTAGTTTGGAACATGTTCTATGTTGTTTCCACCCACGTGAACCTGTTTGGCCACTTCCTTCAATCTACCTATATAAACTGACATAATTGTCATTCCACTGTACCATGAATACCAAAAGCTGTGTAAGATGTAGCATGATCTGTTGTGTAAGACCTGAACCAACAGAAGTCGTGTGTGTACCATATATTGTTCAGTGTTTAAATACTATGTTAATATGTATATACACAGCCAAACTGTAAATGTAGGATTAGGTACAGGTGACATTGTGCAGACCAGCTTTCCTACCACCGACAGCACTCCAGGACTGCGTGGCACTGACTTTGAAAACACTGAAAATATTACCTGATCATGACCGGAGGAGGGGCCAACAACATTTTGGACTAACGTGCCTTTGTGATAATACTTTTGTGCTGAAGATGGAGGCAGCATGTTTGTCCAGAGTATTGGTATCCATCTTCAAAATCACATGCTGTTCTAAACAGAAGATCAGTTTGTCATTAAGTATCCATTACACTGTCCTTGGCTGTAACTTTTTATCTGTGTAAAACACACTGGAAATAATAAGCAAGTGATTTTGTTAATTGGCCAGAATATTCCTGGAGTCCATTGTCATTCCTGGTATGAACAGTGGCTAATGTTATACCTTATGCATTAAACTTTCAGCCTGCTGAAGGCTGCTGAAGAGGTGCATCTGCCAAAAACATTGCGTTCAGAGCATGGTGGTGGGCTCAAGGAGTTTGTTCAGCAGGAGCTCTCTTGCTTTGAGGGGACAGAAAATGAACGCAAGTTCTTCACAACACAGGAGCGTCAGTGGCTTGTGCAGCACCTGCTTCAGACCCTGCGTGCTGGTCCTGAGGACCAAGTGGGCGGGGTGAAGTTCATTGAGGGACAGGCTATAGGTTGGTGGCTTTGCTGAAATTTTAGAGGTAAAAGTATAGTCATCCTGTTTTGATATAATGTGTGAAATGTTAAGCAGACATTGATCTGTAAGCTTATGACATGGGCTTATTCTCCGTGTTATTTATTTGACATTTGTGGTTTGACAGTGGTAGGAAGATGATTGTGCTGAGGACTTGCCTGCACTTCGTGTGCTTTGGAAAATTGTATTGCCAGTACCAAAGGTATTTTGAACTCCTAATATCATTTACTTCGTATTTTATTTTTTTCTCTTGCCCTCATGCCCTGCGTGCACCTGCAGTGTATTTACCACAGCCATTTTCTGTTGGATCCAAGGAGAGGAGGGGTGATATTTTAAGAACATTATTGTAATATATTGAAAGGAATAATTTATGTTGCATGTATTTTATTATGTATTATTAGTGAAATATTGTGTTACTAGTACTTTGTATCAATGTGGAATAGTTGGTCTGTGTTTTTCAACTAACTTTGCTGGAGGACTTATGGCATTCTTGTTGCTGGACCTTGAACTGAGACTTCCAGGACCAGAGTGCAGTACAGGGTAGAACTTGAGACTTTGCTCACAAGCACCTTAGCTGTGCTGTCAGAGAGCTTCTTTGAGAAGTCTGCATTTCAGTGTCATTGCAAGAGCAAACTGATTATAAAGTCTTCCACAAAGGACTACTGGACTTCTACCATGAAAACCTACCTAACTCCCTCACCTGCCTCTTGACATGGGAGCTTGGAATACAACATTCCATGTTTGCAGTTCATCATTTATAATTAATCTTTCAGGTAATGCTGTGTTACCTACATTGTTTATAAAGTTTAATTTAAAAGAGACATTAAAAGTGCTGTCAAGTGATATGTATGTCTTATTCTGTTTGCAGTACCCAAATGTGTGTCAGCTGGGGTCATATCACAGGTATTTCCCCTACACGACCTGCCAGAGCTCCAGAAGCTGCAGAAAGAGTGGGTGCGTGCATTCCTGCACAGGCAGCCTCTGGGTAAATTGTGCTTCTTTGTATAACCAACTTGCAGTTAACATGAAATATTAAATTTAGTGCATTAATGTGTGCATGAGATGTGACTCTTTTAACATCTTGATTAACTTCCACTTGGCTGCATGGGGTTACTCTTCTGTGTCTCAAACCACCTGATTTGTTATAAACTGGCCTACAGTAAAGTACAGTACAAGATTAACCTGTTCCCATCCTGTTTATTTCCCACCTGACACCATTTTCAGAATAATTGATGTGAAAATTACTTTGATATGAAAGAAATATGGAACTGTCATCTGTTCTTCCTAGATATAGAGTACTACAGATGAGGACAGATGTTGGAAAAGGTAAAGGTAATATTGTTTTTGTTCATGCCAAGAAGGTATAAGGGGAGTAGAGGAATAGCTCCAATCATTCTTAACATTGCCACAAGCTGGAGTTGAGTAGTCAGCTTACCCACCTGGCTACTTTACTAACGGAAGTAGAACCCATTGGGTAGGAGGCTAGGTGGGCCCCCAAGCCAGCCTGGACATTTTGGAGAACAGAAAAATTTCTTGCTCTGCTGGGAATTGGACCGTGATTTCTTGGTTGTCCAACATGTAGCATAGTCACTCTGCTGAGTATGCTGTCCTGGTTCAAGCTATCATATATTGGTGGTTGAATTTGTTCAGTGCAGTTCAGGAGTCAGGGTGTGACCATTGTGTGTGGTCTTATATTTGTATTGGTGGTGGTGTTCAAATTACTTGTCCAAAATATTAGTCGACCTACACCACACAGGTATTGGTGAAGGGTTTTTTGTCATTAACAGTTTGCATATCATACTGTACTAAGACAGGATTGTGTTATTTTGAATGCTAATTAAAAATTTTTCTTCATGGAACTTGGGGGTTGAAAATGCCTTTCAGCCTTGCAGTGTTTTGTATGCATCACACACTTCTTATATTCATGTGACATATATTGGCTGTTTCATAAATGTTTTCACCTGTCATTTGATAATCCCATCGTGTTCTTGCTAGTTAGGAGTTGTTTATTATGATGCACCAAGACATCAGAATTAGAAAATTAGGGTAAATTGTAATATAATGTGAAATATAATTGGTAAAACGAAATAGAGATATTGGCACAGAATGGAGGAGGAGGAGGAGGAGGAGGAGGAGAAGAAGAAGAAGAAGAAGAAGAAGAGGAAGAAGAAGAAGAAGAAGAAGAAGAAGAAGAAGAAGAAGAAGAAGAAGAAAATGAAGAAGAAGAAGATGAAGAAGAAGAAGAAGAAATATTTTGAAATTTAAATAGAGATAATGACAGTATATTATATAGAACATATAATTTAATACAAGAAGATGGATACTAAAAAGAGATGTGTATCGGAAAAAAAGCCCGGTGTTAACAGACACGTCCCTCGGAAGTGTAATAATAGATCTAAACTAATAAATGTAATGTAATGTGATTCTTTTGCTTTATGATGTTTTTCAGCTGCTATCCCCACCATACATATGGTGCATCACCTCAGACTTAAACTGTGTCGTGCTGCATCACTACAACTGAAAATTTTGTAACTTTACGTGGCCTGATTAAAAAGTATCTGACCATATTTTTTTCTTTTAAACAAGAAGGTACTTGGGGCTGGGAGTGGGTTGCGTTTGACCTTGGACCTCCATGCATATGTGTGAATTATTGCCATCTGCACAGATTGCTTAGTCGCTGGCTATCAACCAAAATATGTTGTTGTGCTTGTTTTGCGTGTCACATTGATGATGACTGAGAAATTTGAGCAGCACAGCTGCATCAAGTTCTACCAGAAACTTGGGCATTCATGCTCTGAAACCTATGATATGATTCACAAGGCTTTCGGGAATGAGGCAATGTACTGTATGCAAGTTAAGGACTGGTTTAGGCAGTTCAGAGAGGGATGGACATCAGTCAAGAGTGATGAACATTGAGGGAGGCCGTCCATGAGCAGTAAACAACTGATGATAGACAAAGGGCATGTTGCCATGCTGGATAACCAGAGAATGATAATTAGAGAGCCCTCTCATGAGTTGGGGCTTTCATTTGGTTTGGTACAGTCCATTGTGAGAGAAGATTTGGGCAGGAAATGTGTTACAGTGAAATTTGTCTCAAAACTGCTGACAGTCGAGCAGATTGCGACTCACCTTTTAGCCAGAGATTTGCTGCAGTGTGCTGATCAGGATGCAAACTTCTTGAAGACAATAATTACCTGTGATGAGTCTTGGGGTCCAGGGTACAACCTTGAAGCAAAAGCCCAGTCATCATAATGGAAGACTTAGGGGTCTCCAAGGCCAAAAAAGGCACATTAAGTTTTAGCAAGGTGAAAGTGATGTTGACAGTTTCCTATGATCATGAAGGCGTCGTTCGCCTTGAGTACGCACCAGAAGGTTGAACTGTCAACAAAGAGTACTGCGTTGAAGTTCTTCCTTGGCTGCATGTTGTGGTGCGGCACAAGCTACCTGTGTTGTGGAAGTGAGGTGACTGGCAGCTGCACCATGACATCACCCCTACCCACTCATCCCACCTGATCCAGTACTTCTTGGCTAAATGTCAGATCCCACAAGTGCCAGAGTCCCCCTATTCACCGGACATTGCCCCGTGTGACGTTTTATATTCCCAAAGGTGAAAATGTTGTTGAAGGGAAATAGGTTTAGACATGGAGGAGTAAAATGAAATGTGACAACACGGCCGTTGGCTGTTCCAAAGAGTCAGTTCTAAAAGTGCTTTGGACAATGGAAGGACTGCTGGAACAAGTGTGTGGTTTCTGAAGGGGATGAAGGAAATTAGGACTACAACACCATAGGTTAGTTTGTTTTTCCTGGCCCTTGCTTGGATACGTTTTTATTGGGCCACATAAGTCATTTCCTGGATTGTTATTTGTTATTTAAGCATAGAAACTGCAACCTCTATCACCGCATGTTGACAGCTGTGATAGTTCATGCACTTGGTTCAGCAGACCTAGTGCCATATATTTTACCATTATTCTGATTAATTTTATAAAACCAACAACGTGCATGTGCAAATACATTTACATGATATCAGTTCACTTGTACATATTTTGATGACAAAGTGCCATCATCAGGGAGCCATACATATTTAAAACCTAGAGAATTATGGTGCAGTTTGTAGTAATAAAATATGTAGTATCTTAATAAAATCAAGCCTTGTTAAAATATACAAATATAAAAATGGAGAAAGAAGATATATTTATGATATACTTAACTTTAATACAATATTATTATTTCATAATGCCCCGTTGGCACCATTTGTAATCCTGATCTTTTAGGATATTTGCAGTAAAGTACATGTTGATGTGCTGCTGTCCAAGTCATTTTCATATTTTACAGATATGTAGTACAGTGGCATGCACATAATGTAAACTTCCAACTATTTGATGAATTGGTGTGCATTGCTTAATGGCATACAAACACCTATTGCATACAATCCTCTATGGATCTTGTTGTATGAACATATAAGTATACTACAAGATATACTCACAGTTGCATGATATTAACATATAAAAGAAGGTGGGTGGACATACCCTGTGTTGTGCTGTTTTGGTGTACAGTGTGCGGACTTACTGCTAGTTCTGCTGCTTTTTTTTTTTTTGGGGGTTGTTTTTGTTGCTGCTGCCACCGTTGTTGTTGCTGCTTGCTTACTTACTTACTTACTTACTTACTTACTTACTTACTTACTGCAATTGAGTTTTCACTCGGTGGCAGCAGTCCTTACACTAGTGCAGACAAAACAAATAAGAATAAATATACATAGATGAAACAATACAAACACAATACAAACAATAAAAAAACACAGTAAATACAAGTACACATATTATCAAAACACCCATGCAGTTGTCAAAACATCCACACATTACAAAACCCACACATACACACACCCACACATTACAAAAGAAGTTAAAACACCCACAGTACACAATATACAACAAATGAAATAGTCACAATACAGTCAAGTACCCTCAGTATAAGGTCACCCTAATGTACATGGTACTTTTATCCATAAGAACTTCACCATAACTCTCTTCACTTCACTTCAAAACTATATGTACTTGTATGAGTGCTGTCTGTGAGTCCAGTGCCCCCACTCTAAAATGCTGTGTGATCATGAAAAGTAGAATGAAGTCATGAGTATTTTCTTCCTCTAGTAGTAATACTTTCAGGTGATAAGTAAAAATGTTCTCAGCAGTACAATTTTCTTACATTTTTGCATGATTTGATTGTATCTATAGTAATTTGTATGGGTCCATACTTATGCTTATTATTTAGTATGTGCATAGCATAGGCTGTTTTGGGATTGTTGGTTTTGATGTACTTTTGGTGCTTGTTGAATCTTGTTCTGCATCATTCTCCTCAAATTTGGCCTGTATATATGATTGAGCACATGTCTGTTATATTAATTTGTAAACAGTATTAGTTACATGTTTATGCCATGTTTCTTTATTAGGTTTTAACAAGCCAGTGTGTTACTAGATCTGACTGCAATATGTAGGTCCATGTTTTTCAACAAATGGCTACTTTCCTAATCAGAGAGCTGTGGTATGTAATTATCCATTTTTTATGTTTTATTTCAGAATTGTTTTGTTCACCTGCTTGATTGAATGTGATGGAAAACCATTGTTTTTACTATTTTTTGGTATTCATTTCACTATGTTTGTTTTGTTCCAGTAGTGGTAGTGTGTGCGTTCTTTGTATGTGGTACCTGTAAGCAGCAAGCTTATGCTGTGTGGGATGCTTTGAGATGAAATGCAGTGTTGCATCTGTAGCTGTGTGTTTTCTAAGTTTGTTTATGTTTAAGTTCATGTTTGTAGTGATTGATTGCTTATGGTAATTTCCTGTTTGTCAGTTAGCTTAAATTCCAAATTGTGTTAAAATTTTTTGTGTTTCTGAGTATGTACTCCCCTGTTGTTATGTGCTGATCAAATGCTATTATGATGTCATCTTTGTATCTAATATATTAGCTGTTTGTTTTAGTTTCATTCCAATGTTTATTCAGTAAACCATCATCATGCTGTAAGAATATTTCTGCCTTTATGCCTGAAATGGGAGATTATGTTCCTACACCTATGTGAGGTTTATAAGATGTAGTCAAATTGAAAATAATTTTGATCAAATGTTGTGCAAAATAACATAACACTTCATTGTGTCAAGTTAGGGACAATTAATTATATTTTCATAAATCTTTCGTGGTACCTAGACTCACGGACAGCACTCACATGACTACATATAAAACAGCATCATTAGTAAGTTAACTCTGGCATCATATACCAAAACAGAGCACAACATAGGGTATATGCATCTACTCATTTTATTTTGTGTGTTAATGTCATGTTGTGTGTACATATGAGGTGTATAACGTACTGTATACCTTTAAATTTGCACAACAAGATCCATAGCAGATTGTGTACTGTAGATGTTAGTATGCCATTAAGCAATGTGCAATAATTCATCAAATAGTTGGAATTTTACACTTTGTGTATGCCACTGTACTACATATCTGCATCATATGAACATGACTTGGACGGGACCATATCAACATGCATTTAATCACAAATATCCTAAAAGATTAGGATTATGAAAGGGGCTAATTGGCCACTATGCAATACATAATATTGTATTAATGTTAAGTGTGTCATAAACACAGCTTTTTTCTGTACTTTTGTATCTGTATATTTTAACAAGGCTGCAATATTATCAGGATACTATGTATTTTAACACTACAAACTGTATCATAATTCATTAGATTTTAAATATTTGTGTGAGTGCCTGATGACAGTGGTCAGCCACTGAAACATCTAGGAGTGGATTTATGCTGTGTTTATGCATTGGTACGTACAAGTTGTTGGTTTTATAAAATTAATTGTAGCTCATTGCATGTTATGAATACTGTTAAAACCATTATCCTGAGTGAGAATGATATTTCCTGCGCCCAAACTTGGAGTTGTGGGTGGGCGGAATTTAACTGCTATTTTCCTGGACCATCAAGGTTACTGTACAAAACTTTATTGTGGGCCACATATGTTGTTTGTGTTTGTTGTGGTAACTCTAATTCTCTCGTGTGATTGTAGATGCAATCTGTGATTACTTTGGGGTGAAGATAACCATGTATTTTGCCTGGCTCGGCCACTACACCACAGCTCTGATTGTGCCTGCTGTGGTTGGTTTTATTTTCTGGGTAAGCGACAGACTCTCTCAATGCATGCCATGAAGATTGTGCATTATTTCTGTCTTTCACAAATATTATTTTTTACCTTCCAGTCATGTTATATTTCTTTGGCCAGAGAGAAATGAAGTATTGATGCAGTTGCAAATTTCGCATTTGGTGCATTCTGTAAAGTATTAGCATAAAGCTTATTGAAGTTTCAAATGAAATTTTTGTGATATACTGTGTTTTTTCACTGTGATCCAATTTATACATCATACAGTTACACACATTGTCTGTACAGGGCAGACGCCAGATGACATCGCGCTTATGTGAAACTTGAAAGTAAATCGGTTAGGACAGCTTTTAAAGTCCACAGTACAGATGCAGGTGTTTGAAATAGTTTTAAAAAAACTTTTAAATGTTACTTACATTTTATGTTACATGTACAGGCATTAAGTAAGAGTAATTTCCATGACCATCTTCATCCAAGATAGCATTATTTAATTACAGTATGTAAGTGGTATGTGTAAACAAAAATGAAACAACTTCACTTGTTCACTTACATATATTTTAAATGTCTTACTCCAAGTGTTTGTTGAACTTCAGTGGCTTCCTTGCTGATGAATGACAACCCTGAAGAAGGCAAATGTATGTTGTCAAAGCATGTTTAGTGAACTTAATTTAACTGCATTGAAAGTCTCTAATGCTGTATGTTGACCATTTTATGTCTTCATATATTACTTATGAATTGCAGTTTTGTCATTTTATTTTGATTATAATATATTAATATAGGATGTTCAGATGAGAATGTGCTGCCTGTGATAGCACAGCAAATTTCTTGCATGATCATAGATGCAGTACTGCAGGACATTTCTCTACCAATGCACATGCACTGTCTCAGTTGTGTGATGCATGGATGATAACATTTAACGCAGTAATCAGCCTGTGCAATTGGTAATGACATTTGTAACTCAGATCATGCAAAAAGGACATTACAGACTTTGTGTTTGTAGACATAAACTGCAGAGGAAGAGACATCAGGAGGAGGCTTGTTATGCAGTTTGAAATTTGTACACTAGATCTTTTTGTGAAAAAAACTTGTCTAGTGCCTTTCATTGTACAGATGTTTTATCTATGTAGAGTGAAGTCTGGGGTTAAAATGATAGTTAAGTGTTCTTGATTAGGACACAGCCAAACCTGTTTGGATTAGAACAGTCTTACCTGCTTGAGAGTCAGGTCCGTGTACTGGCCGAAAGCCAAATGATATCAGATACTTAAATTTAGATGAAGTTTACTTTTACAGTCACTAAAAGTTATCTAATAATACAAGGGTGGAAATACAGTGGGTATTTTTAAAGTTTACATATTTAATTTTAATTGATATTTGTAATCCTCATTGTTAAGAAGTTTGGAATTGTACATGAAGTGTAACATTCCTAGCGCATGCTGTTTCAGTCATTTGTTTAATTTTCCCTAATATCAACAGGATTCATGGGAAAAGTGAATTGGGCATATGTTGTGTGTTTTAGCATTTGCAGCTCTTGTTTAAAGAAGTTTCCATTATTCTTGTCAGATTTTACCCAAAGGTGGAATGTATTGCCAATTTTTATAGTAGAACTCACCAGTGCAGGATTTCATGAAATCTACGTAATCGTTCTCAGGTTGTTGCATAAATACAGATGGACATGACAAAGATGTGGCAGTAAGTGCATTATCATGAGCTGTCAGTCTTAATGCACCACTGCTGTAAGATGCTGCAGCTTACAAGTTGTTACATAAAGAGAGATGGACATGGCAGTGCTATGGCAGTATGTGCATGTTATAAATTGTCAGTGTAAATGCACCACTGTTATAAGATACTACAGTTGTCAGGTTGTTACATAAGTGCCAACAGGCATGGCAAACTATGGCAGTAGGTGCATTATTCTAAATTTACAGTATAAATGGACCACCAGTGTAAGATACTGCAGTTCATAAGTGGTTGCATTAGGTTAGTACAGATGGACATGTCAGAGCTGTTGCTTTAGGTGCCTTATTCTAAGTTGTCAGTGAATGCACCGCTGATGTAAGATACTGCAGTTGTCAAGTTGTTACATAATGCAGACAGACATGGCAGAGGTATGGTGTTAGGTGCATTATTCTACGTTTTTAGTATGGTTGCACCACCGATTGAACATACTGCTGTTGTCAAGTTGGTACATAAATACAGATTGATATGGCGATGCCATGGCAAAGGTAAAGCTATCCCATTACAAGCCTGGACAGGCCATTACGGCTGCAGGAGGTTGACATTCCCAGAATTTCTAGACAGTCGGCATATGATTGGTGGTAAGATCAGCCCTGTGTGTCAGCCACCTTTACTCCCCAGGAAATGTCCCTGATGCTCATTTTTGTTAGAGGCTGATTTGACCCCAGGGCCATAGTGTGGCTGGAAGGATCAAGTTGTCAAAAAATCCCAGTGATACCATCAGGAATTGAACCTGCAACCTTCAAACTTGTAGCACGGCTGTGCTATGGTTGTAGGTTCATTTTTCTAAGTTGTCAGTATGATTGTGTCACTGATGTAAGATAAGTTCTTACATAATACAGGCAGACATGGCAAAGATGTTGCAGTAGGTGTATTATTCTTAGTTTTCAGTATGACTGCACCACTGATGTAAGATATTTCAGTTTTCAAGTTATAGTTGCACCAGCAGTGTGAGATACTGAGGAGTGATATTTACATATCTTTTCTCTAATGTTAATGATAATTTCCTTTTGACAGTTAACCTTACAAATAAGCACAGAAATATAAATTATGTTGTTGTCATTTGACTTGTGGCCTCCTGCAAGGGGTTGTGTTTGTAGTCAGTACTTTCAAGCTGTGTGCAGTACTATCTGATTTCAGTATGCAACAAACTGCAGACTATATACCATTCTGTGTCACTGAGATATGGGTATCAAGAAGCCTTTGTTGTGTTGTGACACATGTACTGATATTTTGTTTCTTTTCATATGTACAGTGAGATCCCCAGCTTGCCATACTTCAAATTAGTCTTTTGGTCTTCTTGTGTCTAAGAGCCTAAAGATTGATATAAACAAAAGTATACTTTTCATCTTTATTTTGTGTTGGTGTGAAACATGTTTTTTCACAGTAAAGGAAGAATGTGGATTGAGGATTGATCAGTTGTATGGCAAGACAACAAATCATTGCAATGCTGCAAGACAGTTGAAAAACAGAAACTAATAAACATAAACACAAACCAAAAGTCTTCCCATGACTCCAAGCATGAACATTTCAAAGAATAAGAACAGGAAATTATTTAGTTTGTATACTTGAAGAGAAAAATTGGAGTTTGATTACATGTGAGACAAAATATTAAACATGGGAACTTGCCAAATCACACAACATTACGCAGCATTATTTCATGCAGAGGAATGGATTCCCTCTTCATAGAACTTTGCTTTGCCGGGAATTTCCAGCAGGCTTCGAGGAGAAGCTTATTGCTTTTCAGTGACGTATGAATGGACTTTGGAAAAGAACAGTTACCTTTTGAATCAAAGAGGAAATGCTGATGAAACACCATTGTATTTTGATATACTGTCCAAGTATACTGTTGATGAGATTGGGGCAAAATCTATGGTGATTAAAACATCAAGTTGTGAAGAGATGCATGTAACAGTCATGTTGGTAATATTAGAAGATGGTAGCAAGTTGCCACCAAACATGTTCTGAAAACAGTGCCTAAGGAGCAACTGTCTGGTGGAATCATTGTTGGTTGCCAACTGGAAGGTTGGATGACCATTGAAATTATGAAAGATTCATTGTAAGTGGTGTGAAGTAGAAGGTCAGGGGGGCTTTGGAGAAAATGGGGATGCTCATCTTGGATGCATTTAAGGGGCATTTAACACCAGAAATAAAAAGCCACAATAATTGGTAGTTCCACGAACACAGACGTGGTTGTAAATTTGGGGGTGGTTGATCTCACAGATGTGGGTGCTAGGTTTGTGGTGAACAGACTGTTGGAATACCACCAAAGTAGCTGTATAGTGAGTGGCTGTTGACAGAGGATCAAGCTTTGGCCCCAAGTGGAAGAATCAAGAAGCCCAATATGACTCTTCTTTTTCATTCAGTTATAACAGCATGGCAGTACCTCTCACCAGAAGTGCTTGTGAAGGGTCGTAAAAAGTGTTGTATATTCAATTCAGTGGGCGTGACTGATGATGATGATGTGTTGTGGAGTTACGGTGAAGAGGATGGGAATGTTCGCAGTGAGTGTGAGAAGATGAATGTACTGACTATGTAGATGTAGAGAGTGACATTAATTGGTAAAGGTACTTAGAACCTGACATGTTTTGTGTATTAAGTATATGAAATTAATAGTAAAATATGTTTTCTTTGGTGCATATGTTCCATTTGAGGGGTCATCTTGCATTTGGGTAAATATGGTGTCACTGAATGTGCTGTACTAAGTAAGGGGCAGACCTGTTGGTCCATGCAGAGGGTACCGGGGCTTTTTTCTGGGGGTAAGGGCCAGTTTACATTAGTTGAGTAAGCGGTAGAGTAAAGAGACGAGTACAAACAAGCATGTATAACTCGACCAGTGTAAACAATTTGGTTGAGTAAACGGTCAAGTAACGGGCGAATATGAGTCGAGTGGTCGAGCGGAAAGGATAGTAATTCGCCCACTCAGCTTCCCCCACCCTCAGTTTCTTTCACTCTACTGTGCACTAGACTGTCTGCTCACCCTGTGTAAACCATCGCAGTGCAAATGCAAGTCAAGTCGTGTGGCACTATAAGTTGGTTCACGATTGCTGTTGATTGAAAATTGTTGCGTTATTTTGCGTAACATGTTTTAATAAAACCTGCGATAGACTTTTTCATGCAGAACAAAAATGAAGTGGACTGAGGACGACACTTATAAATTTGTCGGGCTTTATCGCGACTACGAATGTTTGTGGAACATGAGTATGCAAATTATAAAAATAAACACATGCGCCAGAGGGCCATCGAGGCCATAATGCGAGCAATGGGGCAGGAGGAGTTTGGAATCACCGAAGTTAAGCAAAAAATTAAAAACTTTCGGTCTACTTATAATCAAGAAGTACAGAAGATAAAGAAAAGCAAATCATCAGGCACTTCTCCTGATGATGTATACAAGCCAACTGTGAAGTGGTTTGATGTCATGGATCAGATTATGAAAGGTTCAAAGGGCTGCAGTGAAACAGGGAGCAATTTGGTGAGTAAATTTTCTCATTTCAAATGATGTACTTAATACACTGAGGCTACAAAAATAATTAGAATATAATTATCAAATGCTTTTTTCCTGAAATATTATGCCATTCCAGGAGAACTTCTGGAATATTATCGATCATGTAATTTGGTTCTAGTCACATGAGGTTCCAAAAGTGGCTTCATATTGCCAGGAAACAGTGTCCTCATTGTTGAAGTACGCTTTAAGGCGATCCCGCATTTTTTTGGACTGCTTTGTTGTTCGATGACCTCCGTATTTCTCCAGATCTTGCAGTACTCTGATTTCTGACTTCCATCGCCCAGATATTATTTCACCTGTTTCATTATTTTCTTCATCAGTGGCGCCTGCAGAAAGATAGGTTGCCTTTGAAGTAATAACCAACCAATTGTGAAGAGCACAGGTAGTGCTGACAAGTTTGTTGACTGTCCCTAACTTGACAGCCAGTTTTCAGTCTAAAAATCAGAACCTGCTGAGCAGAATACCAAAAACGTTTTCAATGATCCTTCTGGCTCGGCTTAATCGATAGTTACAAATGCTGTCTTCTTGCGTGAGAGGTCTGTTATAGTTTTTATATGCCTTCATCAAGTAGGGTTTAAGTGGAAATGAATTGTCCCCAACAAGGAAGCTTCCAGTGGGAAGCAATCCATTCTCCAAAAGTTCTAAAAGTGAGCGGTTTTGGAAAACCTTTCCATCTGATTCTGAACCTTTTTCCTCAGCTTCAAAGTAGGAAACACAGTACTTGTAATCTGCAACTGCCATCAGGACTATGTTATTGAAGCCTTTGTAGTTGTAATATTCACTTCCTTCATCTGGAGCATTAATAAGCACATGCTTTCCATCAGTAGCTCTACAACACAGTGGGAAATTCCATCTATTATGAAAACCGTTGCTGATCGTTTCCCATTCTTCATGGCTGCTTGGCAACTGACACAAACAAAAAAAAACTTTACAATATGATTCATAAATACTGGTTTCACATTGAAGTTTTATTTTTGCTTTACAGGATCCGCCAGTTCATCCAGAGTTAGGAAATGAGCAAGTAGGGGAGGAAGAGGGCACTGTAAATGAACCTGAAAGGATGCCAGAGGAGCAACAACCACCACATTAACAAACACCTCTGCAAAAATCACACACACCAATTAGTCAGTCTGATCAAGGCAAACCCGGAACCTCATCCAGTGCTGGGAAACAAAAGGGAACCAAATGTCGTCTTTATGACTTATCACAAGCGGTGAATGAATTACGTACTGTAAATCAAGTTTTAAGCCAGCCTGACCCTTGTATGCAGGAAAATGAAGCATTTGGTAGTTACATTGCTTTGGCATTAGACAAATTACCACAAAGGGAAGCCATCATGGCTCAAAATGACATTCAAGATATTTTGACAAGGTACAGGCTAGGGATAAGAGCAGCGCCTTCCCCATGCAACTACACGTCATCCATTCCAGGCAACCACACACCACCAAGTTACCCATGGCCAAGATTCACACCAATTGATCCACCATCACCATCCACTTCAATCGTGGATACTCAATACACCACCGAACCAGAAAGACAAGAAGAAGTGGGGTCATTTGCAGATGTGCTACCAGAAGCGTGGAAAATGAGTAACGATGTACAATGAATACAATACAATGTCATTAATAAAAGTTTCGTTTACTTACTTATTTACTTACTATTTACTTACTTTTATGAATTCTCCGAGGCTGTCATAAATTGCATCGCATATTTCTGGTATAAAGTTAGAAATAGACGCCTTCGAAACTCTGAAAAAATATTGCAAATTGTGGTAGCTGTTTCCAGTTGCCATAAAATACAAGGTCACTTCCAACATCACTCGTGATATTGCATCCCTCATTTGAGTATTTTGTCTCCCAATTTTAGGAGCAACCATATCCAAAAGAGCATTAAATTTTTCGGGGGTCATTTGTAAACAGATTTTGTACTCGTTAACATCCTCAGCTGCAAGTTCCTTGAGAAGAAGTGTAAATGCCCTCGGCTGTCTCTTCTGCCGATCCAGTCACATACCCACAGTTGTTTCTTCCTGTTTTGTTCTTCCTCGATCATGTCACTAACTTCGTCCAACAAAACATCATAAACTCTTGTCAGACACTTTTTCAGAGCCAAACGCTGGCGCCGCCATGACGTGCGCAATGAACTCATTCTACTGACTAATACTAATAGTGTCGTGTGAACAGCAACAAGGAAA
>JGI20166J26741_11545585_pt1 | contig 24475 bp, 22 predicted proteins | sample TergutCu122P5_FD_26741 | JGI IMG/M metagenome (IMG submission 26741)
GTCAGCCGATGCGGTCCGCCTCAGGCGTGGTGGCCGAACCGCCCGCCTGACCCAAACCCGAGGCGATGGCCGCGAACTGCTCGATGCCGAGAGTCTCGCCGCGCGCGGCTGAATCGACACCGGCCGCGTCCAGGGCGGCCCGGACGGCGGCGGCCTCCGCCAGCCCGGCCAGGGCGGACCGCAGCATCTTGCGTCGTTGGGCGAACGCCGCGTCGACGACGGCGAAGACCCGCTCCCGCGGCGCGATCGCCGGCGGCCGCCGGCGCGCGAAGCGCACCAGGCCCGACTCCACGTTGGGCACGGGCCAGAACACGCTGGCCGGCACCGTGCCCGCGAACTCCGCCGCCGCGAACCAGGCCAGCTTGGCGCTGGGCGCCCCATAGACGCGCGAGCCCGGCGCCGCCGTCAGCCGCCTGGCCACCTCCAACTGCACCATGACCAGTCCCGCCGCGATGGACTCGAATCGCTCCAGCAGCGTCAGCAGCACGGGCACCGCGACGTTGTACGGCAGGTTGGCGACCAGGGTCTGCGGCCGGCCCGGCACGTCTGCCCGGTCCAGCCGCAAGGCGTCCCTGGCCATGACGTGCAGCCGCGGGTTCGCCTCGGGCAACCGCTCGGCCACGGTCTGCGGCAAGAGACCGGCCAGGGACGGGTCGATCTCGACGGCCGTCACGTCGGCCCCGGCGTCCAGCAGTCCCAACGTCAACGACCCCAACCCGGGGCCGACCTCGAGCACGGCGTCGCCCGGGCCGACGCCGGCCAGCGACACCAAGCGGCGCACCGTGTTGGCGTCCACGACGAAGTTCTGGCCCCAGCGCTTCGACGGCCGCAATCCGACGGACGCCGCCAGCGCCCGGACCGCGCTCGGGTCCAGCAGACCGTTCATGACGTGCCCCACGGGCCGCCATGGGCAGCCTCGGCATTCGCGGCCAGCGCGTCGCACAGCTCCCCGAGGTCGATGCCCCGCTGCTCCGCCACGAATCGCACGGTGTGTGCCAACAGGTAGCTGGCGTTGGGACGCCCGCGCGCCGGCACCGGCGTCAGGTAGGGCGCGTCGGTTTCGACGAGCAGCCGCTCGAGCGGCGTCACGGCCAAAGCGTCGCGCAGGTCGTCGGCGTCCTTGAACGTGACCGTGCCCGGGAAGCTCACCCAGTAGCCCCGGTCGCAGCACTGCCTGGCCATGGCGGCGCCGCCGGAGAAGCAGTGCATGATGACCCGCCCGGGCCGAACCGGCGCCTCGTCGAGGGTGCGCAGGACATCGGCGTGGGCATCGCGGTCGTGGATGGCCAAAGTCAGGCCGCGGGCGGCCGCGATCGCGATGTGAGCCGCGAAACTGGCGCGCTGGCGGGCCTGCCCCGCGGCGTCACGCGTGCGGTAGTAGTCGAGCCCCGTCTCGCCGACCGCCCGCACGTGCGAACCGGCCCCGGCCAGGGCGTCGATCGCCTCGATCTGATCGGCCAATTGGGCATCCGTCAAGCGGGCGGCGTCGTTCGGATGGATCGCCACGGCGGCCACCACCGACGGATGCGATGCCGCCAGGTCGGCCGCCCACCGCGAGCTCTCGACGTCGCAACCGATCTGCACGACGCGCGTGACGCCGGCGGCCGCCGCCGCGGCCAGGTTGTCTTCGACCGTCAACCCGGTCTTCTCGAACACCGCGTCCAGGTGGGTGTGCGAATCGGTCGTGGGGCGGGGCAATCGCATCGGCAGGTCGGCGAACCCGTGCCCGGCCAGCGCGACGCTGACGTCCGTATTACCATCGTGCCTTGTCGCGACCTCGATGGCCGCCTTGGGTGAACGGCCGCCCGCAGCCACGACGGCGTCGTACAGCGACTTGCGGCGCAGGCCCCGCCTCGCCGCCACGGCGGTCACCGCCGAGCTGGTCGTCGCTCCCGCGGCCACCTCCTCGTGGACGGCGGCGACGGCGGCGGCCACCGCGTCATCGGCCGCGGCGCCGGCCAAGCCCGGCCAGCCGCCGATCACCACGGTCACCTCGCCCAGCACATCGCCGCCGGCCCATTGCACCAGCTCCGCCAGCGGACCACGGATCACCTGCTCGTGCGCCTTGGTCAGCTCGCGGCACACCGCGCCTGGACGGTCGGCTCCGAACGCGTCCGCCGCCGCGCCCAGGAAGTCGGCCAAGCGGTGGGGGGCCTCGAAGAACACCATCGTGCGTGGCTCGCGGGCCAGGCCGTCCAGATACGTCGCGCGCTCGGCGGCCTTGCGCGGCGGGAACCCCTCGAAACAGAACCGGCGCACCGGCAGGCCGGAGACGGCCAGCGCGGTCAGGGCGGCCGACGGCCCGGGCACGGCCGTGACGCCGACCCCGGCGTCGATGGCCCCGCGCCCCAGCCGATAGCCGGGGTCCGACACACACGGCATGCCGGCGTCCGTGACGACGACCACCGTCGCGCCGTCGACCATGGCCTGCACCAAGGCGGGGGCGCGCTCGGCTTCGTTGGCGTCGAAATAGCTGACTATCCGGGCGGACGGGCGGACCCCGAGGCGGGCGCACATGGTCTTGAGCCGGCGCGTGTCTTCGGCCGCGATGACATCGGCGGCAGTCAGCGCCTCCAGCAGTCTCGGCGAGGCATCCCCGGCGTCGCCGATCGGCGTTCCGGCCAGAATCAGGCGCCCTGTCGTCACACCACCATTGTGCCCTGTGGTCCGGCGCGGCGCGACACCGTAGACTGGCCTGACTAACCGCTTTGGCTGGCAGGAGGCGACGACAAGTGAGCTGGGCATTGCCAGGCCGCGTGCTAGCAGCGCTACCCACGGTCAAGCAGTCACAGCGCCCCGGCCAGCCTGCCTGGACGCCCACCTGGCGCACCGTCGACCGCTTGCGCGACGACTACCCGCTGCACCGCGACGAGCGGTTCAGCTGGCTCGTCACCCTTGTCCTCACGCTGTTGGCGTTCGCGACGCGCTTCCCCCGGCTTGGCAACCCGCCCAAGATCATCTTCGACGAGACGTACTACGCCAAGGAGGCCTGGTCGGTCCTGCACTTCGGCTACGCGCTGCGCTGGCCCGAGAACGCCGACCAGGCGATCAACCAGGGGCAGACCAACGGCTGGCTACTGGGCATGCCGGATTCGCCCGTCCACCCGCAGATGGCCAAGTATCTGATCGCCGCCGGTGAGTATGTCTTCGGCATGAATCCGTTCGGCTGGCGCTTCGGTGCGTTGATCTTCGGATGCCTGCTGGTGACGGTCACGATCCGGCTGGCCCGCCGTCTGTCGCGCAGCACCATCATCGGGGCGTTGGCCGGCTTCCTGCTGTGCATGGACGGCCTCGACTTCGTGATGAGCCGCATCGCCCTGATCGACATCTTCCAAGCCTTCTTCACCGTGGCAGCGGTCGCCGCCGTCGTGGCGGACCGAGACTGGTTCCGGCGACGATTGGCCTCTCACCTGGAGCGCCACAACCTGCCGAACCTGGGCGGCGGCTTCGGGCCCATCGTGTTGTGGCGGCCATGGCGGCTGGCGGCGGGCGTGCTGTTCGGCCTGGCCTGCGGCTGCAAGTGGAACTCGGTGTACGTGCTGGCGTTGATGGGCATCGCCTCCGTCGTCTTCGACTGGCGCGCCCGGCGCACGGCCGGGGCCGGCCCCAAGGCGTGGGGGTCGATTCTCAAGGACGGCGTGTGGGCGTTCGTGCTGCTTGTGGTCGTCGGCGTGATCTCCTACATCGCCACGTGGGCGGGCTGGCTGTTGACGTCCGGTGGATTCGACCGGCAGTGGGCCGCCCTGAACCCGTCGTGGTTCTCGGAGCGCTTCGGGGCGGTCGGCCGGGCCCTGGCGTCGCTGTGGGAGTACCACAAGTGGATGTGGCACATGTCGACCGTCACGCTGGCGAACCTGGCGCCCCACCCCTACAACGCCCACCCGGCCGGCTGGCTGGTGGTGGCCCGCACGATCGGCATCGAGTACACCGGCGGCATCCCGGCAGGCACACCGGGCTGTCCGTCTGACTCGGTCATCAATTGCGTCCAGACATGGGCCAACGACAAGGGCGAGGCGGTGCAGTGGGTTCAGGCGCCCGGCACGCCCGGCTGCCCGGCGTCCACCGATGGCACCTGCATGACCGTGATCTCGGGCCTCGGCACGCCGTTCCTGTGGTGGATGGCCGCCATCGCCCTGGTGGCCGGCCTGATCTTCTGGATCTTCGGCCGGGACTGGCGCTTCGCCATCCCGGTACTGGGAATGGCCGGCACCTGGTTGACGTGGTTCATGTTCACCACGCGGTCGGAGTTCTTCTTCTATGCGATCATGATCATCCCGTTCACGGCGACGATCCTGGCGATGTGCTTCGGCAAAATACTCGGTCCACCGGGACGACGGCGGTGGCGCAGCGCGGGCGCCCTGATCGTGGGGGCCTGCGTCGTGCTGATCACGCTGAACTTCGCCTTCATCGTGCCCATAGTCAACGACACGGTCATACCGACTTGGGCCTGGCAACTGCGCATGTGGTTCAGGGGCTGGGTGTGACGCTCACCGTCCGTGCCCCGGCCAAGGTGAACCTGGCCCTGCAAGTCGGCCAACGCCGGCCCGATGGGTATCACGACCTGACGACCGTCTTCATGGCCGTCGACCTGTTCGACCACGTGAGCCTGGACGATCGGAGCGACGGCCGCATCGCGGTCGACATCGGCGGCGAGGGGGCGGCGCTGGTGCCCCAGAACGGCACGGATCTGGCCGGCCGGGCCGCCGCCCTGCTGAAGGCCCGTTGCGGGCGCCCTGACCTGGGCGCGCGCCTGGTGGTCGACAAGGCCATTCCCGTGGCCGCCGGACTGGCCGGCGGTTCGGCGGACGCGGCCGCCACGCTGCGCGGATGCAACGCGTTGTGGGGGCTCGGTCTGGCGGACGCCGAACTCGCCGCGCTGGCCGCCGAGCTCGGAGCCGACGTGCCTTTCTCGCTGCTCGGCGGTGTGGCGCTCGGCACGGAGCGCGGAGACCGCCTGGCCGTCTTGCCCTGCCTGGGCTCCTACCACTGGGTGTTTGCCCTGGCGGAGGCCGGCCTGCGGACGCCGGCGGTCTTCGCGGAATACGACCGCTTGGGTCTGGCACCGGCCGCCCAACCCTTGACGTCCCTGGTGGCGGCCCTCGCGGACGACGACCAGGCGGCCGTCGGCGCGGCCCTCGCCAACGACCTGCAGCCCGCCGCGCTCAGCCTGCGTCCGGAACTGGCGGAGACGCTGGCGACCGGCGCTGCGCGCGACGGGGTGCTCGGGGCCGTGCTCGCCGGCTCCGGCCCGACGTGCGCGTTCCTGTGTGCGTCGGCCGGGGCCGCGGACGAGGTCGCCGCCAGCCTGCCGTCACTGCCCCAGGTGGCCAGCACGCGCGTCGCCCGGGGCCCGGCTCCCGGCGCTACGGCTTGACGGCTGTGTCGTGCGTCGTCGCCGGGATGACGCTGTTGTCGGAGGCCTTGTGCATGGTGTCGCGCGCGTAGTGAATCGTGTAGCCGGCCGTGCCGAAGGCATCGTCGTTGTGGCTGGCCGTGTAGCAGACGATCCAGCCCTCACCCTGACCTGAGACGATCAGGTCGCCCTCGTACGGCTTGGCGTTGGGGTCGTTGTGGCTGACGGCCGCCAGGACGGCCGCGCTCTTGGGTGAGGTGGCATCCAAATCGAAACACACAGCAGCATCATCCACATTGCCGTGATCGCCGACGATCGTGAAGCGGGCGGCATTGATGTCGCTGCTGTAGTAGAGAGCCTGGCTCAGGTCGGTCTTGACCTCGAAGCCGACCATGCGCTTGAACAGGTCGGGCAACCACGCGTCGTCGAGCGGCTGCCCGGGCAGCCAATTCGTTCCAGCCTGCACGATCGTGACAGTGATGCCCATGTCATCGTCGGCGAACGTGTCGTTCACCTGCACCAGACCGGGGTCGCCGGGCAGGGCGGTGCCGACCGGCGCCGGGCTTGACGTCCCGGTGGACGCCGAACTCGTGATCGCGGGCGGCGTCGGCGACGACACCGGCGACGACACCGGCGGCGGCACGGGCTGGGGGCCCTTCGTCAGGAAATACACCAGGACCGCGGCTGCCACGATGGCCGCCGCGATCGCGGCGAGGATCACGGGCAACCGGGACCTGGCCTCCGTCGGCATGGGCACCGGCGGCGCGTAGCCCTGGACCGGCGGTTGCTGGTAGACCGGCGGTTGCTGGTAGACGGACGGCGGCTGTCCATAGCTGGGACCCGGCGTCGGTTCCCTGAGTTCAGGCGCGTCCATGGGTTGCGGCGGATACGGCGGCTGTGTCATCAGGGTGGCCTTTCTGGGCGGCGACCATCAGCCTACTGCGTCGCCGGTGCCGGGCATTTCGCTGCGCCAACCGCGTCCCGGACTAGAGTTGGGCGCGTGATCGACCTCGCCGCACACGACATCGATCCGCTCCTGCCACTGCCGGTCGCGCTGTTGGTCAAGCTGATCCGCTTCGGGTGCGTGAACTCCGGCGAGAACCACACTTCGCCGGGCGGTGAGCGGCCGGCCGCCGAATGGGTGGCCGGCGTTCTGCGTGCCGCCGGTTACGAACCGCAGGTCTTGGCGCGCCCGGACGCCCCCGAGCGGGCCAACGTCGTGTTGCGGATCCCGGGGAGCGACGCCGCGCTGCCGGCCCTGCTCGTGCACGGGCATCTCGACGTCGTCCCGGCGGACGCGACCGAGTGGACCGTCGACCCGTTCGGCGGGACGATCGACGACGGCTACGTCATCGGCCGCGGCAGCGTCGACATGCTGTACACGGTGGCCGGCATGATGGCCATCGCCCTGAACTGGGCCGAGGCCGGGCTCAAACCCCGCCGCGACATCGTCCTGGCATTCGTGGCCGACGAGGAGTCCGGGGGCGAGTGTGGAGCCCGCTTCCTCGTCGAGCAACACCCGGAGCTGTTCGCGGGCTGCGCCGCCGCCATCGGCGAGGACGGCGCCGCCGCCACGCCGGCCATCCGCGCGGACGGCCGCGCGATCACCCTGTACCCCATCGCCTGCGCCGAACGCGGCGCCATCTTCATGAAGCTCACGGCCGCCGGCGCCGCCGGGCACGGGTCACGCCCCACCGCGGACAACGCCATAGGCCGCCTGATCGACGCGCTGTACCGCCTGGCGCACCACGGCTGGCCGCTGCAGCTCAGCCCGGTGGTCGAGGCGCAGTTGCGGGCGTCCGCCGACGCCCTGGGCATGACGGTGGACGTCCACGACGAAGCGTCGGTCCAGGCCGTCATCGACCAACTGGGGGACGCCGCCGGCGCCCTGCGCTGGACCATCCGCGTGTCATCGACTCCGACGCTGCTGGACGCTGGCTACAAGGTCAACGTGATTCCGGGCGTCGCGACGGCCCAGGCCGACGTCAGGTTCCCACCCGGCGGCCTCGAATCGACGTTGGCCGAACTGGCACGCCTGATCGGCCCGGACGTCCAATGGTCGTACCCCGACCAGGGCCAGCCACCCCAGGCCGACCCCGGCTCGTCGTGGTTCGCCGCGATGTCCGACGCGATCCGCCGGGCCGACCCCGGCGGCATCGTCGTGCCCTATTGCATGGGCGGCAGTTCGGATGCGCGCAGCTTCGCCACACTGGGCATGCAGTGCTACGGTTTCACGCCGCTGACGCTGGACCCGCAGGGGCGGCGGCCGACCGGCATTCACGTGGTCGACGAGCGTGTGCCCGTCGCGTCCGTTGTCGGCGGCTACGCCGTCCTCAAAGACTTCCTGCAGACGGTGTGACCAGCCGTCACTTGGCCATGCCGATCACCCTGATGATGCGCAGGTTGAAGGCGATGAAGCGACCGAACTGGATGAACACGTTCTTGCGCTCCCGCAGCGTGGCCGACGTCGGCAGCGGAGCCGCCGCTATCTGCTCGGCCGCCACTGGATCCAATGGTGTTGATGACATGTCGTCTCCTAAGATCATTCCGGAATGAGCCACCACAGCGGGCGGGCCTTCGCTTTGTAGATGAACAGAACGTGCAGCATGTACTTGACCCAGTGACCGGACAGGCCGATCTCGCCGGTCGTCGTGTTGATGTCACGCCCGGTCTTCGGGTACTTCTGCCAGTTGGGCACCACCGGGTTCATGGTCATCGAGGCCGCCGAACCGCTGAACCAACCGTTGCCGGCCGAGGCGACGCACGCAGCGCCCAGAGCGGTCATCGGAGCCTCATGGGCGGCCCCGCTCCGACCGCGGACGCGATCGGCCACGGTCAAGGCGACGGCCTTGGCGATCATGCCGGAAGGCATACCCGTACGCGGCGGGGCCGGCGTGATGACCGTGCCGTTCGGCGTCGTCCGGGGCTTCGAGACCTGATGCGGCGGGGCGAAGGCGATGCCGGCCGCGTAAACGTTGTCGTAGACCGGGCTCTGGTAGGTCTTCGGCCAGTCGTCGGCCGTCCAGTTCTCGTAGGCGCCCGCTGCGTAGTTCGCGTCCACCTTCAAGAAGCCGGCCGGGTTGAACACCTTGTCCGAGATGTCGGCGCCCGTCTTGTCGAACGCCTTGAGATCGGCGCCCCGGAACGGCGGGATCAGCATCGCGAAATCGAAATCGAGCTCGTGGGTGCTGCCGTCGAGTTGCTCATAGCTGATCTTGCCGTCCTCGACCTTGGTGGCGTGGGCGCCCAGGACGGCCTGCACGCTGCGCTCGCGGAACAGCGATTCCGTCCACAGCTGCGACGTCGTCTGGTAGCCCTGCTGGGTGAAAGTCATGCCGCCGACGCCGAAGTCGCCGAGCTCCGCCTCATTGGTGAAGTAGACGACCTCAGCGTTGTCACGCACACCGGCCTGACGCAGCTCGTGATCGACGTTGAACGTGTATTCGAACGCGGCGCCCTCGCACGTGCATGTGCCGTGCCCGGTGCCGACGACGAACCGCAGCTTCTCGCCCTTCTTGCAGCGGGCGATCGCCTCCTTGAGCCGCTTGGCCGCTGCCTCGGCGTGCGGCGCGGTGCACACGGACATCGAGAAGCCGCCGTCCGGGCCGAGACCGGGCGTGGCGCCGAAATTCAGCTTCGGCCCGGTGCAGTTGATCAGGTAGTCGTACTCGTAGACCTCGGGCGTGCCCTCCTTGCCGGGCAGGGTCGAGGTAGCCAGGACGTACGGCGACGCGTGCTTGTCGTCGCCCTCCGGGTGGATTTCGGTGGCAAGGGCCTGATGAAACTCGATGCCCTTGCGCTTGTAGATGGGCGCCAACGGGAATGTCACCTGATCGATTGACATGCGCCCGACGCCAACCCAGATGTTCGACGGAATCCAGTTCCACTTCGCGTTGGGCGACACGACGATCACATCGTGCGCGCTGCCCAGCTGTCGTTTCAGATGGAGCGCAGCCGTGTGCCCGGCTATTCCCGCTCCTAGTACGACGATTTTCGCCATTCGACTACCTCACTGCCGGTCATAGGCCGAGTCTCGACCAATTGCCAAACTAGCACAAATCGTACCGCCCCGATCAACCGCTGGGGACGGCCTCAGAACAGGCCGGGTTGCTCTGCGGGAGGGGCGGTCGCCGCGACCGGACTTTCGCCGCCCGTCTTGCCCGAAAAGCCGGGTCCGGCCGACGGCTCGCGACCCTGCTGGTAAGCCGTCGCCGCGCTGCGGGCACGCTGATCGGCCGCCTCGTTCAGCGGATGGCCGTCATGTCCCTTGACCCACTCGAAGCGCACGTCGCGCCCAGTCAGGGCCTCGGCCAGCGCCTGCATCAGGTCGGCATTCAGCACTGGCTTGCCGTCGCCCCGGCGCCATCCGCGCCGCTTCCAACCGGGCAGCCACTTGGTCACGGAGTTGATGACGTACTGGCTGTCGGCCAACACGCGCAGCGTCTCATCCGCCCGGCCGGCCGCGGCGGTCGCCCGCAGGAGCGCCAACAGCGCCATGAGCTCGCCCCGGTTGTTGGTCGCGACGGGCCAGCCCCCGCATGCCCAGCAGGCGTCGTCCACCACCCAGGCCCAGCCGGCCGGACCGGGATTGGATAGCGACGAGCCGTCAACCGCTGCTGTGATCATCGGACCATCATGCCAGGTCGCGATGCGCGCTGACGCGCTCGATGCGCAGCCCGTCCATGGCCTCGACGCGCAGCGTCACCGCCAGGGTGGCGTCGGCCTCCCCCGGCGTCTCGCGCGCCAGGCGCACGGCCACGGTGTCTCCGACACCGGCGACCTCGCCCAACTGGGCCGTGAAGTAGCCCGCCAGGGTGTCGTACGGACCCTCGGGCAGCGCGTAGCCCGTGCGATCGGCGAACTCCTCGAGCGTCGTCAGGCCGTCGAACTCGCCGGCCCGCAGCGTGGATGTCACGTCGTACTCGTCCGTGATCTCGCCGATCAGCTCCTCGACCAGATCCTCGAGCGTCACGATGCCGGCCGTGCCGCCGTATTCGTCGACGACGATGGCCAGGTGGGCGTGGGCGCGTCGCATGTCGGTCAGCGCGCGCAGCACGCGCACGGTCTGGGGCAGCGAGACGATCGGGCGGACGAGTTGCCGGATCGGCACCGCCCGCATGTCCGGATCGAGATCGGCCAGGTCGCGGACGTGCAGGAAGCCCGCCACCTGGTCTGGCGAACCGTCGATCACGGGATAGCGCGAGTAGGGCGCGTCCTTCGTGGCGCGCAGCGCCTTGGCGGCCGGGGTGTCAGCGTCCAGGAAGTGAACCTCGGTGCGCGGCACCATGACCTCGCGCAGGTTGCGCTGGCCGGCGTCGAAGACCTCGTCGACGATGTGGCGCTCCTCTTGGCCGAGCGTGGAGGAGTCCGTCACCATCGAGCGCAGTTCCTCGTCGCTGACCTGCTCCTTGCCGGCCTGCGGGTCGCCGCCCAGCAGGCGCACCAGGCCGTTGGTGCAGACACCCATGAGCCAGATGATCGGGCGGAAGAGCGTGGCCAAGCCGTTCACCAGCGGGGCCAGAACCATCACGTACGACAGTGGGTGCTGCATCGCCAGCCGTTTCGACGTCAGCTCGGATATGACGATCGAGAAGAACGAGATGATCAGCGTGACGATCAGCAGCGAGACGATGTCGGACGCGCCCGGCCGCATGCCCCACGCAACGAGCTGTGGCGCCAGGACGTCGCGCGACAGGGTCGCCGCGCCGAAGGACGCCGAGAGAAAGCCCGCCAGCGTGACACCGATCTGGACGGCCGACAGGAAGCGGTTCGGGTTGTGGGCCAGCTGGGCGATCTCCCGGCCCCGCTTGCCTCGATGGGCCAGCGCCTTGATCTGGGGTTCGCGCAAAGACACCAGCGCCATCTCGGCGGCGGCGAACACGGCCCCGACCAGGAAGCAGGCGAAGATCACGATGACATCGACCGCGAGGCGGCTCACCGGGCTTCACCCCCGGTCTCGCGAATGCTCAGCGCTTGTCTCGGCATACACCCAGTCTATTGGCGTGCGCGTGTTCCCATGGGCTGGACCGGGTTTTCATGTGACGGCCGGGCGAGGCTGGGTACACTTGAGCCATGTCGCCCGCCGGTCCGGTACAGGTCCTCTACAGGGCCTATGAGTCGCGTCTGCGCCGGGCCCTCAAGCCATCGACGCTGCCCCGTCATGTCGCCGTCCTCGCCGACGGAAACCGGCGCTGGGCAAGGGCAAACGCCCCGGACGAGCCCCTCGTGGCGGGCTACAAGGCCGGTGCCGACAAGCTGCGCGAATTCTGCGACTGGTGCGACGAACTCGGCATCCCGCTCGTCACACTGTGGGTGCTCAGCACCGACAATCTGGACCGCTCCGTCGACGAAGAGCTCGGACCGCTCTTCGACGTGATCGCCGATCTGGTCGACGATCTTTCGGCCAGGCATCCCGTGCGCATGGTCGGCGCGCTCGACCTTCTGCCGCCCGGCACCGCCGACCGTCTGCGCGCCGCCGAGGCGTCCTCGCGGAAGACCGGCCTGCACGTCAACGTGGCCGTCGCCTACGGCGGACGCCAGGAGCTGCGGGACGCGGTGCGGGCGCTGCTGGCCGACGAAGCGACCGCCGGCACGACGCTTGCCAAGCTGGCCACGACGCTCGAGGTCGACCAGATCGAGTCCCACCTCTACACGTCGGGCCAACCCGACCCCGATCTCATCATCCGAACCTCCGGCGAGCAGCGATTGTCCGGTTTCCTGATGTGGCAATCGGCCCACTCCGAGTTCTATTTCTGCGAGGCCCTGTGGCCGGATTTCCGGCGCGTGGACTTCTACCGCGCGCTGCGGGCCTACGCCCAGCGCGAGCGCCGTTACGGCCTGTGACAGCCGACTTGCGCGCCGCCGCGCGACGGCGTACTGTTCCAGCCAGGAGAGTTGTCTATAGTGCTGGACGACGCGATCTGGGAGTGGTGTCCCGATCAGACGGCGTCGTCGGGTAGGTGTGCGATGTGGTGTTCAGATCCGATTATCCCGTCGGCCGGTCGTTCGGCCGGCCCGGCGGGTCCATTGAGCGCACCCGGCTCTCCTGACCGTCATCCAATGACAAAAAGGAGAGGAAACACATGGCACCTATCGCCATCAGGAAGGCACTTTGCGCAAGCGTCCCCGTCAAGTGTGGAAGTCTTGTTTCGTCCTTCGGGACGCCAACGTGTCACGCCTAGCGGTGTGCCATGCGAAAGACAGTTCTCATATCGGTCGGCGGTCTGCTGGCCACTCTCACAATGCTCTGGGCAGTCTCCGCCCATGCGGTAGACACCGTTGATGCCGCCAGCACGCCGGGCGGCACGCCGACGGTCGTAGTGGTGACCCAAGTGATCGCCACCCCGAGCCCGACCGTCACCACCCTGGCGGTGCCGGACGCGACCCAGACCGTCACCGTGACGGCCACCTCGACGGTGACGGCCACCTCGACCGTGACCGCCACCAAGGTCGTGAAACCGACTGCCACCGCCGCGCCGACCGCGCCACCCCCGGCCCCGGCTCCACCCCCGGACCCGGCGCCAGCCCCGGCCCCGGTGACCACGTCGTCGGCGCCGAAGCCCTCGGCGCCGCCCCCGGCACCGAGCTACCAGCCGAACCGGTTGATCATCCCACGGTTGGGAGTCAACGCGCCGCTGGATGCGAACGGGGCTGTCAACGGGTCCATGGTGATCCCGAGCAACCCGGCCCATGTCACCTTGTACACGGACGAGACTCTGCCCTGCGGCGGCTCGACCGGAGCCATCGTGCTGGCCGGCCACGTGTCGTACAACGGGACGGCCGGAGCCTTGAACCACCTGTCGCAGCTGCCGATGGGCGCCGAAGCGATCGTCACATGCGCCGACGGCACACCGACTCACTGGGTCGCCACGTCGGCAAGCGTGACGCCTATCTCGTCGGGCGGCTGGGCCGGCACCGAGCCGCTGAACGGCGGCTCCCTCAGGCTCATCGTGATCACGTGCGCGGGAGCCGTCGTGAACGGAGCCCATCAGGACAATCTGGCCGTCACTTTCCGGCCGGCATGACCGTGTCGGACAGCGTTTGGCGCTCCAGCGCCATCGCCACCTGCGAGATCATCGTCTGCAGGAAGAAACGGCTGAAGGTGCTGGGGCGCGTGCGCTCGCACGAGACGCCGATGACGCCCAAGGCATGGCCGCGTGACGTCACGGGCAGGTACAGGGCACCGGCGCCACCCAGCGTGTCGGTGCCGGTGCCGGCCGGCTTCTGGTTGACGTAGCTCCAGTTGGCGACAGCCCGCTCGTCCGCATTGGTCAGGAAGTCGGCGTGCTCCTCTTCGGCCTGCAGCACCTGGGGCGGCGTGTCGAAGTCCGTGTAGAACACGACCGAGCGCCCGAACAGCTGCACGATGTACTCGTTCGTCACGCGGACGATGTTCGCCGTGCCCTCGGTCGCCAGCAGCGTCTTGCCGAAGTCGTACAGGATCTGCGTGCGCTGCTCGCGCCGCACCGCCAACCTGGCCTGCGCCTTCACGCGCACCGTCAGCGCGCTGGTGAGCAGCGCGATGACGAGCATGATCACCAACGTGACCGGATACCCCGGCGCCAGCATGCTGAACGTGTAGACGGGGTCGGTGAAGAAGAAGTTGAACGCCAGGACGGACAGCACCGACGCGATGACGCCGTAGATGAAGCCCGTCGTCAGGCGCGATATCACGAGCACAGACAGGATGTAGACCATGATGACGTTCTGGTCGCCCAGGTGCAGCGCCTGCAGCCCGAACGACACCAGCGTGGCCACCGCCAGCAGGCCCACCATCTTGAGCGTGTCCTCCCACGAGAAGCTGAGCCGCACCTCGGGGGCGAATCGGTACGGCTGCGCGGCGCGCCGGGAGTCGTCCGGGATGAAGTGGATCTCCATGCGCGGCAGCAGGGCCATCAGCCGGTCGGCGAAGTCCGTCCGGAAGTGTCGCCGGTGGCTCTTCGACACGACCACGCTGGTGATTCCGGTGGCGTGGGCGTACTCGGCGATCACCTCGGGCACGTCGACGCCGCTCAGCGTCACGACCTCGGCGCCCAGCTTTTCTGCCAGGTTGATGTTTTCACGCTTGAACTTGCGCTCAGTCTCGGTGAGCGTGTCCTGGTCTTTCTCCTCGACGTAGATCGCCACCCACGGCACGACCAGCGCATCGGCCATGCGAGCGGTCCACCGCACGCATTTCGCGGCCGACGCGGAGGCGTCGATGTACACCAACAGCTTCGAGTTGGACGGCTGCTGGGGGGCCAGCCTTTCGCCCTCGTTGACGTGGGCGATGCGCGAGGCCGCCTCGCGCACGGCCGTCTCGCGCAGCAGCCGCAAGTTGTCCTTCGTGAAGAAGTTCTCGGTGGCCGCCCGGGCGCGCTCGGGTTGGTAGATCTTGCCGTCGGACAGGCGGCGCAGCAGCTCGTCCGGCTCGACGTCCACGATCTTCATGGCGTCGGCCCGGTCGAAGACGTAGTCCGGCACGGTCTCTCGGACGGCCACGCTCGTGGCGTCCGAGATCACGTTGTTCAGGCTCTCGATGTGCTGCACGTTGACCGTCGTGTACACGTCGATGCCGGCTTGCAGCAGCTCCTCGACGTCTTGGTAGCGCTTGGCGTTGCGCGACCCCTCGGCATTCGTGTGGGCCAGCTCGTCGACGAGGATCAACTGCGGATGACGCGCCAGCGCGGCGTCCAGATCGAACTCGTGCAGCGTGATGCCGCGGTACTCGACGTCCTTGGGCGGGATGGCGGGCAGCCCCTTCAGCAGGGCCATTGTCTCGGGCCGCGTGTGCGGCTCGACGTAGCCGACGACGACGTCGACCCCCTCACCCTGCCGCTCGTGGGCTTCGTCCAGCATCGAGTAGGTCTTGCCGACACCGGCCGCGTAGCCGAAGAAGACGGTCAGATGCCCGTGGGACGAACCGTCCGGCTCGAGGCTCAACAGCTTCTCCGGATCGGGACGCCCGTCGTCGTCATCCCTGCGCTCCATGGCGTCAGACTAGCCCATCGAGCGACAGATTGACCAACAACACGTTCACGCCGGGATCGCCGATGAAGCCGAGGAACCGGTGCGACGTGTACTTGCCGATCACGGCCCGCACCGCGTCGGGCGTCATCTGGCGGGCGGCGGCGATGCGGCCGACCTGGTATTCGGCCGCCTCCGGCGAGATGTAGGGGTCGGATCCGCTGCCGGAGGATGTCACCAGATCCTGCGGAATGGGTGCTTGGTTCGTGGGATCGAACTCATGCCACCAGTCGATCCGCTTCTGCACCTGGGCGGCCTGAGCCGCCGAGTTCGGGCCGAGGTTCGACACGCCCGGGGGCCGTCCGATGAGGTACTGCGGCGCGGTGAACTCCTGTCCCAGCAGCGCCGATCCGTATGTCCGAGTCGTGCCGTCGGCCAGCTTGACGGTGATCAGCGAGCCGTTGGCCTTCGTGTGAAACGCGGCCTGGCCGACGCCGGTCATCACGGCGGTGTACAAGAATCCCGTGATCACGATCATGGCCAACAGACAGGCGGCCGGCGCTCGCAGCGCTTTGATGGCTTTCATGTCACCTCACTCCACAGGCGGTCAGTATCAGGTCGATCAGCTTCAGTGCCACGAATGGCGCGACGACGCCCAGGCCGCCGTAGACCGCCAGGTTGTGGCGCAGCAGGGCCCGGGCCGGCAGCTCGCGATACTTGACGCCGCGCAGGGCCAGCGGGATCAACGCGACGATGATCAGCGCGTTGTAGATCGTGGCCGACAGGATCGCGCTGGTCGTGCTGGTCAGCCGCATGACGTTCAGCACATTCAGCTGCGGGAAGATGCCGAAGAACAGCACCGGGATGATCGCGAAGTACTTGGCCACGTCGTTGGCGACGCTGAAGGTGGTCAGCGCGCCACGCGTCATCAGCAACTGCTTGCCGATGCGCACGATGTCGATCAACTTGGTCGGGCTCGAGTCGAGGTCGACCATGTTGCCGGCCTCTTTCGCGGCCTGCGTGCCCGAGTTCATCGCGACGGCCACATCGGCCTGCGCCAGAGCCGGCGCGTCGTTGGTGCCGTCGCCCGTCATGGCGACCAGATGGCCGTCGGCCTGATACTGGCGGATCAGCGCCAGCTTGGCGTCCGGCGTCGCCTCGGCCAGGAAGTCGTCGACGCCCGCCTCGGCTGCAATCGCGGCGGCGGTCATCGGGTTGTCGCCCGTGATCATGATCGTCTTGATGCCCATCAGACGCATGTCGTCGAAGCGTTCCTTGACGCCGTTCTTCACGATGTCCTTCAGGTAGATGACGCCCAGCACCCGCCCGTTCTCGGCCACCACGAGCGGCGTGCCGCCGAGGTCGGCCACCTCCCGCACGATCTGGTCGCACTGCGGCGGGTATGTGCCGCCTCGCTCCTCGACCCACTCCTTGACGGCGTCCGCCGCGCCCTTGCGAATCTCGCCACCCGTGTAGTCCACGCCGCTCATGCGGGTGACCGCCGAGAACTCGATGAACTTGGCGTCGAGCTTCGACAGGTCACGACCGCGCAGGCCGTAGCGCTCCTTCGCGAAGACCACGATGCTGCGCCCCTCCGCCGTCTCGTCCGCCAGGGACGACAGCTGCGCCGCGTCGGCCAGATCCGTCTCCGCCACCCCGTCGACGGGCAGGAACTGCGCCGCCTGGCGATTGCCCAGCGTGATGGTGCCGGTCTTGTCGAGCAGCAGGACGTCGACGTCGCCGGCCGCCTCGATCGCCCGCCCGCTCATGGCCAGCACGTTCGCCTGGTTCAGGCGGCTCATGCCCGCGATGCCGATGCTGGACAACAGCGCCCCGATCGTGGTCGGCGCCAGGCACACGAGCAGCGCCACGACGTTGGTCACCGAGATCATCGACCCGGCGCCCACCTGGCGGCTGACGAAAAGCGTGAACGGCAACAGCGTGAGCGTGACGGCCAAGAAGATGATCGTCAGCGTGATCAGCAACGTCTGCAGAGCGACCTCGTTTGGCGTCTTGCGACGCGACGCCCCCTCGACCATCGCGATCATCTTGTCGAGGAAGCTGGCCCCGGCCTCGGCCGTGACGCGCACGACCAGCGAATCCGACACCACGACCGTGCCGCCGGTCACGGCGCTGCGGTCGCCGCCCGATTCACGGATGACGGGGGCGGATTCGCCGGTGATGGCGCTCTCGTCGACCGATGCCGCGCCCTCGATCACCTCACCGTCCATCGGTATCTGATCACCGGTGCCGACGTAGACGACATCGCCTTTCTTCAGCAGGTTCGACGCGACGAGTTCGAAGTGGTCGGTGTCGCTCGGGTCGCCCAGCTTCTTGGCCATGACGTCCCGCCGGCTGGCCCGCAGGCTGCTGGCCTGGGCCCGTCCCCGCGATTCGGCGATCGACTCCGCGAAGTTCGCGAACAGCACAGTGAACCACAGGATCAGCGTGATGCCCAGGATGTAGCCGGGGGCGGCATCCGCGATTCCGGCCAGACTCAGGACCCACAGCAACGTGGTGATGATGGCGCCGACGTAGACGACGAACATGACGGGGTTGCGCACCTGCGTCGCGGGCGCCAGCTTGCGGAACGACTGCCCCAGGGCATCGGTCAGTTGGGTGTTCGGCATGTCAGTGGCTGAAGAAGTCCGCGATCGGGCCCAGCGCCAGGCAGGGCAGGAAACTCAGGGCGCCGACGATCAAAACGATGCCGGTCAGCAGACCCATGAACAGGCCGGTGGTGGTCGACAGCGTGCCGTCCCCGGCTGCGACCGCCTTCTTGCCGCCCAGGCTGCCGGCCAGGAAGACCGTCGCCAGCAGCGGGACGAAACGGGCGGCCAGCATGATGACGCCACCGACGATGTTCGTGAAAGCCGTGTTTGTGGCGTAGCCCTCGAAGGCGCTGCCGTTGTTGTTTGCCATCGAGGTGAACGCGTACAACACCTCGGAGAAGCCGTGGGCTCCGCTGTTCGTCGTCCAGCTGGCGGCGCCCGGCATCAGGACGGCCAAGGCCGTGCCGAACAGCGTCAACAGCGGCGGCGCGAGGATCATCGCGCATACCATGCGCATGTCGTACGGCTCGATCTTCTTGCCCAGGTACTCGGGCGTGCGTCCGACCATTAGCCCCGCGATGAACACCGTGAGCAGCACGAACGCCAACATGCCGTAAAGTCCCGAGCCGACGCCACCGAACACGACCTCGCCCAACTGCATCATGAACATCAGCGTCAGTCCGCCGAAGGCGGTGAAGCTGTCGACGGAGCCGTTGACGGACCCGTTGGACGCGGCCGTCGTGGTCGCGCCCCACAGCGATGTGCCACCAACGCCGAAGAGCACCTGCTTGCCCTCCATCGAGCCGCCGCTCGCCACTCCCGCGAATTGCGGACCCAGATACCGCTCGGACGCCGTGACGGCGACGACCGCCAGAACGAACAGCACGGTCATGACGGTCAGCAGCGACCGTCCCTGCTTGGCGTCCCCGACCGCCTGGCCGAACGCGACACAGAGGGCGGCCGGTAGCAGGACGATCGACAGGCATTCGACGAAGTTGGTGAGCGCGGTGGGATTCTCGAGGCCGAAGGCCGAGTTGGCGCCGAAGAACCCGCCGCCGTTCGTGCCCAGCTGCTTGATGGCCACCTGCGAGGCGGCCGGTCCGACGGGGATTGTCTGCGGGCCTCCCGCCAGCGACTGCACCACGTGATAGCCGCCCAGCGACTGCACCACGCCCTGCGACATCAACAGGATCGCCGAGATCACCGACAGCGGCAACAGGACATAGAGCGTCGCCCGCGTCAGGTCCGCCCAGAAGTTACCGACCGTGTGGTCCTCGCGGTGGACGAAACCGCGTATCAGGGCAAAGAGGACGGCCAGTCCGGTGGCGGCCGAGACGAAGTTCTGCACCGTCAGGCCCAGCGCCTGCGTCGCATACGACATCGTCGTCTCACCGGCGTAGGCCTGCCAGTTTGTGTTCGTGACGAAGCTGGCGGCCGTGTTGAAGGTCAGCGCGGGCGACACGGCTCCCAAGTGCTGTGGGTTGCCCGGCAGCCGGCCTTGGGCAAACTGCAGGACCATCACCACCAGGAGCCCCAGCACGCTGAACGCCACGACGGCCTTCGCGTACTGCTTGGCGTCCATGGCGTCGTCCGGGTTCACGCCCATGGCGCGGTACACCAGCCGTTCGACCGGACGCCCGGGGCGCGTCATGACCGTGCGCCGGCCGTCCATCACCCGGCCGATGTAGCCACCGAGCGGGAACGCCAGAACCAGCAGGATGGTGACGAAGACGACGTCTTGAATGGCGGCAAGACTCATGCGTCACCTCGGCCTGCGGGGTGGACGCCCGGACATTGCCCGGCGGCGCTTCTTGGGCGCCGATGGACGCCGATTGGGCGCCGATGGACGCCGATTGGGCGCCGATGGACGCCGATTGGGCGCCGATTGGCGCCGGTTGGGCGCGCAACAACGAACACTGGGGGTTTGTGCATTGGGGGTTCACCGACGGCGAGCGGGCAGCTCACCAGACCTAATGACCAAATCGCCTTCTTTCCGACGCAGCAGCCTAGCACAGGGTGTGCGCGGGTTCGGGAAGCTCCGGGGGGTTGGATTCCGGACGCTATGCTGGAGCGATGCAAACAACCGTCTGGCTGACCCAAGAGGCCTACGACAAGCTCGCGGCCGAACTGGAGCACCTGAAGACCGAGGGACGCCCGGCCATCTCGGCCAAGATCGCCGCGGCCCGAGCCGAAGGCGACCTGTCCGAGAACGGCGGCTACCACGCCGCCCGCGAGGAGCAGGGCCAGATGGAGGGACGCATCACCCAGCTCGAGGTCATGCTGCGGGACGCCCAGGTGGGCGAGGCGCCCGCCAACACGGACGAGGCCAGCGTCGGATCGCAGGTCACGGTGGCCTACGGCGGCGACTCCGGCGACACCGAGACATTCCTGATCGGGGCCCGTGAAATGCTGGGCCTCGACGCCGACATCGACACGCAGGTCTATTCGCCGCAGTCCCCGCTGGGCGAGGCCGTGCTCGGCGCCCACCCGGGCGACCACCTGTCGTACGTCGCGCCCAACGGACGCACCATCGAACTCGACGTCGTCAGCGTCGAGCCTTTCGCCAGCTGATCCGGCGCCGCATCCCGCGTGGTGAGTCGACGGGGTTGGCGGCGGTTTGGCCGGTCGCGGCCCGCACGACGCCGACGATGAGCGCCACCAGCGGTATCGCGAACACGCCCCCCGGCACGCCGGCCAGCGCCATGCCGATCGCGATGGAGACGAGCACGACCAGCGGATGGATGTCGACGGCCCGCCCCAGCAGCAGCGGCTGCATGACATGCACCTCGGTCTCGAGGACGACGACGAAGACGGCCAGCATGATCAGGGCCTTGACCCAGCCCAACGTCGCCAGGATGATGATGCACCCCACCCCGCCGGCGACCAGCGCGCCCAGCATCGGCACGAAGGCGAAGACGAAAGTCAGCGCCATGATCGCCACCCAGAGCTGGGAACCGAGGATGATCGCGCCGAGCCCGGCCCCGATACCGTCGCAGGCGGCCACGATCACGGCCGCCCGCACGTAGCTGACCATCGACAGCCAGCCGGCGCCGGCGGCCTCGGAGACGACGGACCGCATCGAGGCCGGAACGAGTGCGTGCAAGGCGGTCGAGAAGCGGCGGCCGTCCTTCAGCAGGAAGAATATCGCGAACAGGCACAACAGCAGCCCCGTCAGGAACCGAACGATCGACGAGCCGACGGCGGCCGCCATCGACGCCACGGCGGTCTGCTGATTGGTCAGGAAATCGGTCAGGCCACGGATCCACGTGTCGATCTGGGCTTGGTTGATGTGCAGCGGACCGCGCCCGAGCCAGCCGACCAGCTCCTTGAACCCGGCGACGGTCTGGGTCGACAGCTCCGTCCACTGCAGCCCGATCTGCACGCCGACGAGCGAAAGCAAGCCACCGACCACGACCACCAGGAACAGCAGGCAGGCCAGCGCGGCCGCCCAGCCCGGCCAGCGATGCCGCACGAGGAAGTCGTCCAACGGCTTCAGCGCCGCCGTCAGCAGGAACGCCGCGAACAGCGGCAGCACGACGATGCTCAGGCGTCCGGCCAGCAGGGCGGCTCCCCAGACGACCAGACCGATGATCAACACGCACAGCCCCCACAGCGCCACCGTCAGCAGCCCGTGCGGGACGCCGGCGACGACGCCGCCCAGCACGGCGCCGGCCCGCTTGGGCGCCGGCGCATCCTCCGGAGCGGCCTCAGGCTTGTCGTCCACGCCTCCATCCTGCCACCCGTGCGCTAGTCTTGGCGCCATGCCGCAGCCGATCAGCGAACTGATGGCGCCCGACTGGGCGGACGCCCTGGCCCCGCAGGAGGACGCCATCCACCGGATGGGCGAGTTCCTGCGCGCCGAACTGGCGGCCGGCCGCGGCTATCTGCCCGCCGGCGACAAGGTACTGCGGGCCTTCTCGCGCCCCCTGGGCGATGTGCGCGTGCTGATCGTCGGACAGGATCCCTACCCGACGCCCGGCCATCCGATCGGACTCAGCTTCGCCGTCGACGCCGGCGTGCGCCCACTGCCGGGCAGCCTGGCGAACATCTTGCAGGAACTGCACGACGACCTCGGCGTGCCGGTGCCCCGGGACGGCGATCTGACGCCCTGGTTCGAGCAGGGTGTCCTGTTGCTGAATCGCGTGCTGACCGTGCGGCCCGGCGCGCCGGCCTCGCACCGGGGCAAGGGCTGGGAGCCGGTGACGGGCGCCGCCATCGACGCGCTGACACGGCGCGGCGGCCCGTTGGTCGCCATACTGTGGGGCCGGGACGCCCAGACGTTGACGCCGCAGTTGGACGCGGCGGGCGTCCCCGTGATCGCCAGCGCGCATCCCAGCCCGCTGTCGGCCAGTCACGGCTTCTTCGGGACGCGGCCCTTCAGCCGCGCCAACGATGCCCTGATCGCCCAGGGCGCCGAGCCGATCGACTGGGCGCTGTAGGCAGCCACAGCACAAGGACGCCGGGCCGCCCATCCCCCACGCCTCCCGGAGCTGGGGCGGGGCGCGAACCTACGCCTTGGCCGGAGACTCGGCGTCGGACACTGCGAGCTTCTGCGCGGCCTCGGCCTGACGCTGCTCGTAGCGCTGCTTGAACGTAGCCGACGGGATGCCGATGCCGAGACCGAGCACCAGTCCACCGACCAGCGTGCCGGCGACCGGCAGCCAGACTGCGGATATCGTCGACGAGAAAGACGCCGCCTTGTCCGGGTTCGAGTTGTTGGCCGTGGCGGCCGCCAGGATATTGCGCAGGGAACTGCCCGACAGTGTCCATTCGTACAGCATGAGGAACAATGCCGCGATCACGACGAGCGCACCAACGATCAGCAGAAGTTTCTTTGCGAATTTGAGCATGCGAATAGGTTACGCCTTGCCGTCACATCCGCCTAGTCAGCCTCACGCCGCGTCGTCCATCAGGTAGGCATCGATGCGGCCGAGCGCCGCCTCCCAGCGTCCGGTGAGCCACAGCCTGTCGGTGTCGTCCCTCAGATTCGAGTGCGTCACGGTCAGCGTCGTCTTGTCGCCTTCGGGCACCAGATCGATCTGCACCATGGACGGCTCGCGATCGTCCTGCCGGATGGAGAAGCGGATCTCCTCCAGCGGGTGCAGCGTGCGCACGACGCCCGTGAGGCCGTCCGCGCTTGTCCAGGACTGGCCCTTCTCACCGAACGCCGCGCCCGGACCGAGCAGGGCCTCCGCGCCCTGGCTCGTCATGAGTTCCTTCCAAACCCGCTTGACGGGGCATGCCACACTACGGGACACGACCACCGCGGCGGGCGGATTGTTTGAGTCGTTCAACTCGCTTTGATCGGACATCATTGACCTCACTTCCAAACTGATGGGCAGTGATCGCCCACGCCTTCACTCTAGTCGGTAACCTTGGCAGATCGCGCCGGACGGGTCGGCTAACGTGGTGATCGTGAGACGACTTGGGGCGGCCGCAGCCTTGGTGGTCGGCGCATGGGCGCTGACCGCCTGCGCGCCGGTGGACGGACTCCCCACGCCGACGCCGTCCGCGCCGACGCCGGGGCTCAATCTGACGTTGCCCGGAGCCGCCAGGGCCGCCGTCGACGAACTCGCCAAGATGTCCAAGACACCCCTGGCGATCAAGGTGACCGTCACCAAGACGACGGCCACGCTGACGTACGTCGAAGACGACGCCGCCGTCACATTGGGCTGGACCGACGGGGTCGTCACCAAGATCGACTCGGACGTCACGTACGTCGGCCAGACGGGATTCGCCGTCGACGAGTTCAACCTCGCCGACGTCGGCCAGATGTTCGGACAGGCCGCGCTGCTGGCCGACTCGTCGCAGAACCAGGAGCTGCAGATCAACGAGTACAACACCGGGCACGTGCTGATGACGGTCACGACGTCGCCCGAGTCGCAGACGATCTTCTTCCGGCCCGACGCCACCCTGATCAGCTGGCTGGACTTCACGACGGCGGCCGGCGTCAAGGAGGCCATCTCGGATGTCGCGGCCGGCAGAAGGCAGGTAATCGACCTCGGCCTGAACGACCAGGGCTTCTACGCGGACGCAACGGCCGACGCGACGATCATCGAGCGGCAGACACGACCCGCCCGCCTGCCCGTATACGGCGCACTGCGCAACGGCACGAGCACGCTGACCGCCTTCGACCCGGCCGCCGTCGACCCGGCCGTCGTGGCCAAGCTGCTGGCCGACGCCCCGGCCAAGGCCGGAAAACCCGAAACGCCGGCCACCATGATCATCGACTGCCGCGACAGCCCGGGCGTTCCCACGATCCGTGTCAGCGTCGGGCTGACCGCCTACGCCTACACCTTGGACGGCACCGAAGTCCCCAAGCAGGGGAACTGAGGCCCGGACGACGCACGTCCCAACCTCACGCGAAGGAGACCACAGCCCACCACTTGCCGCGCAGGCACGGTCCGCCGCCGGCTGGGTGCCGCCCGATAGGCTTGGATGTATGGCCCCTGTCGAGCGCACCCTGATCGTCAACCCCGCAAGCATCGAACCGGATCACGTCCAGCACGACGGGTACGAGTACCGCAAACGGCTGATCGTGCCCAGGGCCGGGAACCAGTGCACCGTGGCGATGATGGAGATCCCGCCCGGCAAGTCCGCCTACCCGAGCCACTACCACGCCGGG
>JGI20166J26741_11548918_pt1 | contig 24415 bp, 17 predicted proteins | sample TergutCu122P5_FD_26741 | JGI IMG/M metagenome (IMG submission 26741)
TGCGAACAATCGCGCAGGCGATATGTTACCTGTAAATTATGAACCAACTCTATAACCTTACAAAAGCATCATGCAACAAAAAAGTTGTATGTGTAACCGGATTCGGATAAAATTATCCGGAATTTATTTGCATTTTATAAAAATATTGCTTTTCTTTGCATTCTCTTACGATAATGTCTGCAATTTAAACGGACCTCTGATTGTAAGAATGTAGAAAAGATAAACCGGGAAAGGATTCCGGGAACTCCCTCCGGAAAAGAGTTTTTTATTTCTCTTTTCCTCTATATTCTTTTAGAGAAACTTCTCTTTTATCCCCTTGCAATAAAAATATACGTGATTATGTCCGGGTGAAAACAAATTTTTCCCATTACGAAAAATCGTTTTTTTATTGTCATTTTCGGTAAATGACGTCTATCTTCAAAAAAGAAGACGGGGGTCTTTGAAAAAGAAGACGAGGGTCTTTGGAAAAGATGACGGAGGTCATTAGAAAAGATGTCGAGCGTAGGTGGAAAATGATTCAATCGGAAGCGGAAAATTCGGCAACCTCCGCCGGAAAAAAAAGAGACGTTATTTTTCGGCTGATTTTCGAGCGCAATTTTTCATAAATATTCTTAATAATTAATGTTTCGCACTTCGTTCTAACAATATATAAGAACAGAAACAACCTGATTTTTACCTGATTTAGCAACACTGAATTTCAATACCAAACAGAACAACCTGAGTAACAGAATGAACAGCTACTAAGCTGTCAACCTGATTACCTGATTAATGAGGGAACTTTTTATTCATCTTGTATAATATTGCCGTCCTCATCTAAAAAAGTTTGCCCTACTATATTTCCTCGTTCATCGTATTGTATCTTAATTTTAGCATATCCATCTTTGTATAAACAAGGTTTGTTGTTTGTGTTAAAATAAGATTCTTCTGTAAGTCTTCCTCTTTCATCATATTCTATTATTCGTTTTGCATAACCTTCTGTATTTAAACAAGGTTCACCCTCTGTATCGAAAAAACGAACTTCTTTAATGTTTCTCTTTTGGTCGTATTGCGCGGTTAATTTTGCGTATCCGTCCTTATTTAGACAAGGCTCGCCATTAATGCCTAAATAAATATTTTCTATGCCGTTCCCAAATTCATCGTATTGCGAGGTTACTTTTGCATATCCGTCCTTATTTAGACAAGGTTTGCCGTCAATTCCGAAATAAGCATCTTCAATGCCGTTTCCCTGCTCATTATATTTTACCTTTAATATAGCACAACCTCTTATATCTAAACAAGGATTACCATCAGTACCGAAAAAAGAAACCTCTTTATTTCCTTGTTCGTCATATATTGCCGTAACTTTAGCATATCCATCTTTACATAAACAAAGGTTATTGTTAACATCATAATAGGTAGATTCAATGCAATTTCCACGTTTATCATATTTTGCCGTTAACCTTGCATAACCTTCATTATTATTAATGGGTTTTCCGTTAATTCCGAAATAAGCATCTTCAATGCCGTTTCCCTGCTCATCATATTTTACTTTTAATATAGCACAACCTCTAACATCAAAACAAGGATTATCATCGGTCCCGAAAAAAGAAACCTCTTTATTTCCTTGTCCATCATATTTCGCTTTAAGCTTTGCATAACCATCTTTATTAAAGCAAGGTTTTCCGTTGATATCCCAATAGGCTATTTCGATACAGTTTCCTTGTTCATCGTAAACAAGTGTTGTTTTAGCATAACCTTCATTATTATTGATTGGTTTTCCGTCAATTCCGAAATAAGCATATTCTATGCCGTTTCCCTGCTCATCATATTTTACTTTTAATATAGAACAACCTCTTACATCTAAACAAGGTTTACCATCTGTACCGAAAAAAGAAACCTCTTTATTTCCTTGTTCATCATATTTTACTGAAAATTTTGCATAACCCTCTTTATTAAAGCAAGGTTTTCCGTCAATACCGAAATAAATTATTTCAATTATATTTCCTCTATCAAATTCAGCTGTCCATTTTGCATAACCGTCTTTGATAAAGCAAGGTTTTTCTTCAGTATCGTAATATGTTTCCTTTTTTACATTCCCATTTTCATTAGATTCTCTATTTAATTTTGCCCAAAGTTTCTCGTTTAAGACAGGTTTGTTGTCTTTTCCGAAACATTCTATTTTATGAACATTCCCATACTCATCATATAAATATTCTCGTCGCATCACACCAACCTTATCGGGCAAATATTGCCCATCACGCCCTAAATAATATATCTCCATTGGACATCCGGAATTATTCAGCAGATACTTGAATCCCCATATTCCATTATTATCACAAGCAGCTAAACTGTCAGTTCCATTTTCTCTTTTAAATTCTTTTCGAATAATAAAACCTTGATCATCTCGCTCTAATTTAAACCGTTTGATTTCAATATTTACATTATTATTTTTTTCCGTAAATAAATTAGAAGAAAAAGAAGTATAAGAAGATGCTATAGTACTGGCAATTTGCTCCTCTTTATTGTTCTTAATATCAATTCTATCATTGTTTTTTCCGCTCCAAAAATAAGAAGCAATTGTTATACCCTTTGAATTTTTCAGTTCTGTTATATCCAGTCGACCATTCTCTTTATAAAATAATTCTTGTATCGAAGCCCTGTCAGTATGCTCCCATCGCCAATGGTCAATCGGCTTACCGGCAGAATTGGAATATATTACTCTGCGCAGTTTTTGTTGTGAATATTCAAACCTGTAATGAACTTGTCTCTGACTTACTTGTTCTTTATTCAGTTCAAGAACACCTTCGGGTTCACCCTTTCTGTCTACATAATCGGCGTAGCATTTTATAGATTGTTCAACAACGGACATTTTTCCCTTTGATTTTTCTTCTTTTTCTTCTCTTCTATTTTTCACTCCTATTAATCCAGGAAAAAGATTTTTAATAGAAGTACATAACACTCCAAAAAAATCATCAGGATTTGGGAAAGCATCGATCCAATTGAGATGCGTAAAGTGATATCTTTTGGCTCCGGTTAGCGGGACATCCTGAATTCTGAACAGGAAAGATGGCTTATTTTCTTTAGAACAAATATCAATTTCTTTGCTCGTCTCTTTAGAAACATTGAAACTGCCGGAAAAAACTGCCACAAAACAAAGACAATTTTCAATAGCCTCCGGTATGACATCAGCCCATGGAACACCTTTGGGAATGTCCCTATAAGCAATAAAACAGCGAATACCATTTTGTTCAAGATATGCTGACAATCCCTCTACTATTTTTTGATCGTCAGTCGAATAACTAATAAAAACATCGTGTGCCATAATTGTTATTTATTAATCTTAAACCCAAGTATATTTATCGCCTTCAGCGTCTCCATCGCCGTCTTCCGATCATATTCTTTTTCGCTTTCCGGTAGTTCTTCATAAGGCACAAGGCAGGGATGTTCTTTGCGTTTGTCGTTGCGTTCTGCGCCATAGCGCCAACCTTCGGCAAAACGTTGTTTCGCCCAAATGTCGTGGGTGTTTTTTGCCAATAGTTCAGTCAGTTCCAACAAATCGGCAGAAAGAGCAATTGAACTTGTGTCTAAGGGTTGCGGGATGTAATTGACTTTATTATTCATTTTTGTTTATGTTTTATCTTGTGTTCTACAAATTCTTTAGGACTTACAAAGTGCGAAACATTAATTAACTATTTATCATTCTTTAGCAGTAACAGCCCCATCAGGTAAAAACAATAAGCTCTCCCCTTTTTGAATGCCTTCGCTCCAGTTTCCATACAAAACATTTCCATCCTTCCAAATGTATATACCATATCCATGTCGCAAACCATTTTTTGTTTCACCGATGTATTTTCCATTATTATAATCAAGACATTCGAATTTGTAGATAGAGATGTCGCCGACTGAAGGATAAGTATTTATTGGTTTGTCATCATCAAAATTTCCGAAATATATTAATTTTCCTTCATTATCATAACAAATTCCAGTTTCTTTTTTTTTATCTGATACCCAATATCCAACATAATATTTGCAATTAGGACAATAAGGTACATGATATCCTTCGTTTACAATGTTAATACCCGTCCCATTCATAAAGCCTCTTTCCCATCCTCCGCAATACATAAACGTACCACCAAGATAAATTCCAAATCCATTTCGAACTGAATCTGAAGTCTCTCCTCTATAAAGATCCCCGTTATCATATTTATATGTTGCTTTTTCCATTATTTTGGCTATATCTTTTCTCCATTCATCTTTTGATAAGTTATTAGATACCGTATTAGTGGATGGAGTTTTACTAACATTGAAAGAGTATGTGCTAGCGCAGCCGATAATAATCAATAAATTAAGAATTATAATAAAATATTTATACATGGTTGTATTCTCTTCCCATTTCAATGAATTATTCATTAAGCTCCAACAACTTTTATGATTCCGTTTCAGTTGCAAAACTCCGAGCAAAGTACCCATGTTGATTATTGAATATATTAAGAGCATACTATCTCTATCTATACTATAATAGATAATAATTGTGATAATGAATGAGATCACTAACAGCCAGCCTCCCGTCTTTAACCATTTCCACAGCATAATGGTTGCATATAGATTTATTAGACAGCAAACAGCTGCCATTGTGCACCACAGATAATCAAGTGGAGTAAACAAAAAATCAATGCGTTTTATAAGAAAATATGTAAAAATAGAAGCTAAAGATCCATTAGCAACCATCAGAAAAATTATCCAAATAGAAGTCAATATATTTCGTTTTCTATGTCTTTTTTTAGAGGGAGTAGCAAGGACAGTTTCATTAATATATTTGATTACATCATTTATTTCCTCGTTTTGATTATTGTTAATAACTTCTATTATATTTTCCTTTGCATTTTGGTTGCTATTAATAACGTCTGTTTTATTTTCTATTGAATCAGATGTTTCTGTTTGAATATCCGGTGATTTTTTGTAATAAAAGGGTCCATTATTAATGATAGTTTCTTCTTCCAATCTGTTATTTCTAACAATTTCTATTTCATTTTCAATTACATCTAATATTTCTATTTTCATATTCGACCACTTGATGTCATTGTCAGAATATTCGATAAGCGGTATTGAATCACTCGGAATAGTTTGCAAATCAAAAAGCCATTCAATATTTTTCCTTCCCAATTTGGATAACTTGGTAACTAATAACGGTATTATTTTTATTTCCCCGTTTTCGAATGCTTCTTTTATCCAAGGGAGTTCATAGCTTATAATGAATTCAGATGTTGCAAATTCTTGACTTATCATCAAAACAACTATGTCTGCATTGTCAATATTTCTTTTTATATATCTCCTAAAATCTTCCCCTATATGACTTTTCAATGCGTGGTCTATCCAAAAAATAACATCATAAGGTTCCAACTGTCTTCTTAACCATGAAATTAAGTTGTATTTTCCATCTTCGTCTACCCAATCTTTGTTTTGATGGCTATAACTCACAAATATTTTAACAGTATCCATACGCTTGCTTAATCAATTGCTTGAGGATTATATTGCTTTTTCATTGAATAATTGATTGGTTATTAATTCCATCATTTCTATCGGTATAGAATCATATCCTTGGGTTTTCTTGTCTAATTGATGCCAATCTTTAAGATAGGGATTGACTTTGAATTTGTCGTTTCTTTTATCTCCGTATTTCCATCCCGTTACAAACTTTTCAATCATCCAACGACGATGTTCCATTATTGCCAAAATGGGTTTTTCCGATTCTTTAAAAACAACAGGTTCGCCTTTATATTCAAAATCAAAATTTTCCCCGGTCGAAATATAAAACTTGATATAATTATCTAAACACTGATTTCTGTTTGATTGCTTAAAATGCGATGTTAAATCCTCATATTTTATGCTTTTATCTTTGTTTTCAGGATGTTTCTTACTTAGTTCGGTATACTTTTCATTTGCTTTTTGTGCGTATTTTTCAATTTCTTTATCCAATTTAATAAATGCGTTACATTCCTTTATTAAATTAATTAAATGGATGTTTCTTTCTTTTAACGTATAATTTTCCTGCTTTTCATCTTTATCTTTCCATTTTTCTTCTAATATTTGGCTGATAATCGTATCTGATCCATTGTAGAAGATAAAAATGTTGAGGTTTTCTTTTAACAAATAATAATGGATTGAAAACGCAGCTTCTATCGCTTTCAGAGGTTGTTCATAACCAATAAAAACAGAGGAATATTTTTTCCCGGCTAAAGCCTGCATATCTTCTGCAAAGTCGATAGTGGCGAATTCATCCAAATACCCATTTTTTTTCTTAAAAGCGGTAACAGCATCCTGATCGCTCTCTATTACAGTAAATACAAATTGTTGTCCTTTTATCGTGGTACAATGAATAAGACTGCGCAGGACTATTTCGGTATTTTCGGTTAACCCGATAAGCAGTAGGTTTGGAATAATTTCAGTCCGGCTTTCAAACACCCTATTTACATTTTTTAATAAAAAGTGCTTGATGCCTGTTTCGTTCAAGTTAAATAAATACCCGTTGAAATCATCGGTTGAACATTTGAATAAAGAGGTTTCTTCCAATAGATTGGTAAATTCTTTATCTCGTATCAGGGTATAACAATCCAATGCTTTTTGCCGTTTTTGCTCTATTAAATCAAAAATTATTTTCGCAATTTCCACATTTTGCACATCGTTACCGGTAAAAATAAAGACTTCTTTTGCTTTGCGTATTTTTGCTATACTTAATATGGTTCTGCTGTACGGGTCGCCAACAATTAGTTTAGCTCTCGGATTCCGCAACGAACGATGTAGAGGATTATCGGGAGTGTTATCAATAAATATGACTTGTTCTTTAGAATTATTATTAAATAACTGATTGGCTAATTGCAAAGATTCATCGTTTAATCCACAGATAATGATATGGTCATTAAAAAAGAGATAAATTTTGATTAACTTGAATAATTCAGGAATAGCCACTAAAAGAACGACGCCACTCAACAGTAAGATAATCACCGCAAAAATAGACCAACGAGAAAAATTAACCAAACAGTCCGGCGATTCATCAAAGCTATGATGCATAATAAAAAGTTGGAATGTATTATACAAAGCATCATTGCATGTTTTTCCTTGTTCCGTGTGAAAACCCCACAGGCCGGTGACAATTCCAATACCGGAAAAAACGATAATGAGAATAATAATGATACTAATAAACAAAGGGTTTTTCCAAAATGGTTTGTCTATTGAATTTGCGTTTGAATCAGTGTGTTTCATATAGATTCGTATAGATAATTTATCAACAAAATTAAAAAAAATATTTGTATATTTCAAAGATGGAGTAAAAAAATTTGAAAAAGCTATATTTTTTTTATAATTCCCAAAATTATTATTATCTTTGCCGTTGTAAAACAATTTAATCAAAACCCAAAATGAAAAAGTTAAATTATTATCTCCGTTGTTTTAGAAATCTTTTGTACCTTTGCTTTTTATAAACAGGTAATACGGATTTAAGAAATAATTTATTTTCCGATCCTTATCTTTTATAAATCAATGTGCAAAATGAAACAAGGCAGTATTTTTTTTGTCTTTGTCACGGTAGCCGGCTTATTCTGTGCGCAAAATCGTGTCGAATGGAGATACGACCGTACAGGCCTATACAGTAAAGAAACCGGATTAATGAAATCGTGGCCCGAAAAAGGTCCCGAACTGCTGTGGCATTATGATGGATTAGGACCCGGTTATTCATCCGTTTCGATCGACAGCGATAAACTATTCGTGACCGGATATCACGAAGGTAATGGTTATTTGTATGTATTGAATTTAGCCGGTAAACTCCTACATAGAATTGAATATGGCCCGGAATGGGATTCCGACGGCTACGTAGGAGCTCGCAGCACCGTGATTCCCAATGACGGTAAATTGTATATCGTCAGCGGAAAAATGGAATTATTCTGTTACGATATCGAATCATTAAAACTATTATGGAAAAAGAATTATGCAAACGATTACGGAGCGAAAAATACAGCTCACGGATGGAACGGCCCGCCCTTGATTGTTGGCGAAAAGTTAATTATTGCGCCCGGAGGAAAAGAACACCATGTCGTTGCACTGAATAAATCGACCGGCCAAAGAATTTGGAGTTCGAAAGGGGCAACAGAAAATGATATGGCAGGTTATGCTACTCCGATTTATATCGCTGACCTGCCAATTCCTCAAGTGGTAGCAATGATGGCGGATCATATCATCGGAGTGAATCCGGCGAACGGCAAATTGCTTTGGTCATATTATCATACCAACCGATACAGAGAACATCCCAATACTCCCGAATACAGTAACGGTATGCTACTTGGAATGAGCGATTACGGAAAAGGCTCCGAAATGTTACGATTGACTAATGGCGGTCGGAACGTTGAAAAAGTTTGGGAAAACACGAACCTCTCCCATAAAACAGGAAGTACATTAAAGTTCGGAGATTATGTATATGGATCCGGCGAACGAAAGAATTGGCATTGTGTGGATTGGAAAACCGGAAAAACATTGTACAGCGACCCGACGCTTTCCGTCGGTTCAATTATTTCTGCCGATGGATTACTGTATTGCTATGGCGAAAAAGGAGAGCTGGCATTGGTTAAACCAAATCCGCAAAAATTTGAAATCATCAGCCGATTTCCGATTACTATGGGTACCGGAGAACATTGGGCGCATCCCGTGATTTATCGGGGCGTTTTATACGTTCGTCATGGAGATACCTTATTGGCGTATAAGATTAAATAATATTAATATCTTGAAAAATAAAAATATAATACTATTTATCACCCTTTCGTTTGCGCTGATTTATATGGGTATCATTCTATATTGGCATCTTTATACGCCTGATCATAACATCACCGTTCAAAACCCCGGAGCAGACAACAGACCGGAAGGCAAGTCGCGTAAAGCCGACGATGTAGTCATCGGGGAGTATTTTATGCGCTATGCCGAAAGCTCATCCGCTTTGAAGGGAGAATGGCCTTGCTTCCGAGGGAGCGATTACACGAATATTGTTCGTAACAACAACAAAATCAATTTATCATCCGATTTTTCGGTCCAATGGAAAGTGGAAACCGGCGAAGGTTATGCCTCACCGGTTATCTATAACGGCAAAGTTTATTTCTTAGATTATAATGAATCCTTGAGTTCCGATGCGTTGCGATGTTTTGATTTGGAAACAGGCGTTGAACTATGGCGCAGATGGTATCGGACACCCATGAAGCGCAATCATGGTTTTTCTCGTGCAGCCCCGGCAGTAACCGAAAAATACATCATTTCAATGGGTCCCAAAGCGCACGTGATGTGTTGCGATCCGATTACCGGCGATTTAAAATGGACACTCGATGTAAAGAAAAAATTCCAAACGGAAGAGCCGCTCTGGTATTCGGGGCAATGTCCGAGAATAGAAGGTAATCAATTGATTATTGCTCCCGCCGGAAAAGAAACATTAATGGCCGGAATTGATTGCGAAACCGGTGAAGTGGTATGGCAAACCCCCAACCCGATCGGGTATCAAATGTCGCATTCATCGATTATGCCGATGATGCTCAGCGGCAAGCGAACATACGTATATGCCGGAATTGGAGGCGTCTGCGGAGTGTCGGCAGAATCGTCCGATAAAGGTAAATTGCTGTGGAGCGTAGATAAATGGAAACCTTCTGTCATAGCCCCTTCGCCCTTACAAATTTCGCCTGTGGAAATTGCATTGACTGCCGGATATGGAGCAGGCGGAGCTTTATTGCAAGTGAAAAACACGGAAGGCAAATGGTCGGCAAACATTATCGACCAATACAAACCGAACGAAGGATTGTCGAGCGAACAACAAACCCCTCTGTTGTTTGAACAGATGGTGATAACCATTCCTCCGAATGATGGAGGCAGCATTCGCGGGAAATTAGTATGTTACTCGCCTTCCAATATACATGTACCGATTTGGGAATCGGAAGCGGATGAACGTTTTGGATATGGTCCGTATATGATAATCAATAATCGGTTATTTGCATTGAAAGAAGATGGCGAGTTATATGTTTATCAATTGGAACAGCGAAAAATGACATTGATAAAAAAACAACGCATCATGGAAGGTATCGATGCTTGGGGCCCCCTGGCGTATGCCGATGGGTATTTAATTGTACGGGATGCGCATGAAGTATATTGTTTAAAAATTTCCGATAATCATTAAAAAACAAAAAAGGTATTTATGAATAAAACGCTTAAAATCATTTTGAATATTTCGGTTTTTATCCTTATCGCAGGATTTGGAACTTACATGATTCGCTCCATATTCACGAGTGAAGAAACCAAGAGAATTGATACCGAACCGTCCGGAATTTCAGAGGAATCACCCTACAAAAAAACGGATCAATGGGATGCAACTTCCGAAATCATTCGTTTTGATATTCATGAAAGCGGGATTTATATGGCTTTGTCTGATCGAATTTCTGTCTTTGATACAACCGGTAAGCATCTCCGAGATTTTAATATAGAACCGAATGCTCGTGACATCAAGGTGGATGATTCCGGGATTTACATTCTGTTTCCAAACCGAATTGCTTTATATTCTTTTATCGGAGAAAAAAAAGACGAATGGGAAGCATGCAGTGAGAATTCCGATTATTGCTCATTTACGATAACAAACGATTATTTTTTTGTTACCGATGCAGAAAACAAACTGATTTGGCAATATGATAAACAAGGACAACTCGTACGCTTTATTAAAAGTCCCGATGGTTTTGTTATTCCAAGTTATTCATTTGATATTATCAATCTGAATGATACTCTCTATTGTTCTAATTCGGGACGGCATAAAATTGAAAGCTATACGTTGAAGGGAGAATTTATCTCATCGTTTGGAATAATCGGAACTCAAGCGGGCGCTTTTTCCGGATGCTGCAATCCGGTTTATCTCGAAAAAACCGGCACCGGAAATTTAATAACTTCGGAAAAAGGAAATCCACGCATTTCTTGCTACGGTAGAGACGGAAAATTCCACACGATTCTGTTTGACAGTAAAATACTTGGAAGTGGAACATCCGCCTATGAGATTCATATTTCGGGAGAAAGAATCTATATTGCAAGCAAAAAAACAATCTCGGTTTATGAAATTGATCCAAACCGGACGGGAAAATCCTGCATCGGGTGCGAGGAATATTGCCCGGTACGGGAAAGAATAAAAAATAAAAACAAATGATGTTCAGATGAAAACAAATAAAAGAAACTCAATGAATCCGGAACAGCGAAGAAAATTTTTAATTAACTCCGGAAGGCTAATAGCCGGTGGAACCTTGGTAACGCTTTTCGGCTTTTCCTACCGACAAAGCAAAGCCAAAGGAGCGGATTATTTTTGGCAGATAGATCCGAGTAAATGCACCTTTTGCGGGCGTTGTGAAACCGAATGTGTATTACCGACATCGGCTGTTAAATGTGTTCATGCGGTAAAAGTTTGCGGTTATTGTGATCTTTGCGGCGGTTATTACCGAACCAATGTGAAGGAATTGAATACAGCCGCAGAGAATTTAATGTGTCCCACCGGCGCTATTCAGCGCAAATTCGTAGAAGAGCCTTATTTTGAATATTCGATCAATGAAACGCTTTGCAACGGTTGCGGAAAATGTGCCAAAGGATGTAACTCATTCGGCAACGGATCGCTTTACTTACAGATAAAACAAGAGTTATGCTCCAATTGCAACGAATGCCGAATAACGAAAGCATGCCCGGCGGATGCCATAAAAAGAGTCCCGATTTCTAAAGTATATGATTACAAAGTCTGAACAATGATTGCCTCTGCTCAAAATCGTTTCCCCAAACCCGATTTTGAATCGGGATATGTTTATCCTGAACATACATATATTGTTCCCCATGAAGCTTTGTGGTCTTACATCGATATTGCAGTTCTTATCCTGTTGATGAGTTTTGTAGCTTGGGCTGTTATTAAAAAGCAGATTCGGTGGCCGATCGTTTTAACATCAGTGATTTCGATTGCCTACTTCGGATTTTTCAGGAAGGGATGCGTATGCAGTATCGGCGCCATCCAAAATACTGCATTGGCTTTAACCGGTAATTCCTATACTATTCCATTGTATGTCCTGTTGTTATTTATTTTACCCATACTTTTTACTTTATTTTTCGGCAGGGTTTTTTGTGCCGGAGTATGTCCGTTCGGAGCATTGCAAGATTTGGTTAATTTTAAGAATTACAAGCTGTCTAAAGCGATTACGAGTGTATTGGGTATTTTTCCTTGGATTTATTTAAGTTTTGCAGTATTGTTTGCCGTGACCAACAGTCGTTTTATTATTTGTCGCTTCGACCCTTTTGTAGGAATTTTCCGATTAGGAGGCGAATTACCTTTGATTCTATTCGGAGCTTTGCTTTTGATCTTTTCGTTGTTTACGGGACGACCGTTTTGCCGTTTTATTTGCCCGTATGGTGCAATCCTGAGTCTTTTTTCAAGGATTTCATTCCGGCAAGTGAAAATTACCAAGAAGGGCTGTATTAATTGCCAACTTTGCCACAATGCTTGCCCGGTTGATGCGATACGTCCACCTTATGAAAACAAAGTCAAAGAAACTCGCTCCGCCGGAGTTAACAGGATTTTACGGTATATTGTTTTTTTGCCTCTCGTCGTGATAGCCGGAGCAACGATCATGTTAGTGCTGAGCGACACACTGAGTAAAGTAAACAAAGAGGTTCAACTATATGAAATGGTGGTCCGGAACGAAATGCAACCTCAGGAAATTCAATCCTTGGAATTACAGGCTTTTTATAGCCGGGAAAAAACAGTAGACGAGCTTGCAACTCAGGTTTTCAAGATCAAAAAAGATTTTCGGATAGGATCGGGAATAACCGGAGCCTGTATCGGATTGGTCATTGCTCTGACTTTGATTAATTTATCGCTTAAAAGAAGCCGTAAACTGTATGAAATTGAAGACGCCAATTGCGTCAGTTGCGGGAGATGTTTTAGTTATTGCCCTATAAATAATGAAAATGAAACCGGTATGTAAGAATTACGTTAAAGTGTATGAACATGCTGCGGATTCTATATGACCTTTTAAAAATGATGTACAGATGAAAAAAACAATTTCTCGAAACATAGCCATTCTAACTGCAATTTTCATCATAGCTTTTTCCATTATGTTAATAACCAACTATTTTCAAGTTAGCAGTTCGAATACGATACAATCGGAAGCTATTGAAAAACTTAAACAGGTAAACGAGGAAATAGGTGATAATCAATCCTTAAAAGAACAAATTCGGGAGTTGGATTTATTGGCAAGGAAAGCTTACTTTGTCAGCCTTAACCGGCTCAAAGTCGGGGTTGCTATTTTATTGATATCGGTTGTGATATTTGTTATTTCTTTGCAACTCTATTTTGCAAAAGACAAGAATATTCCCGATAAAGAAATCGATACCATCGACGATTGGATCATCCAATCGAAAACAAGGTACTACCTTATTTGGATAACCGGTGGATTGGCATTAGGAGGCATTCTATTTGCCGCTTTGACTTCGCCCTATTTGAAAAGGTTTGGCAATGAACAGATTGTAAAATCAGATTCTATCGTATCCGATTCTATACCTTTAACCGATTCTTTAGTGCATGAAGCGCAGACCCTATCTTCCCACGATTCCCTTCCGGAAACCGTTGCGCCGGCAGATTCATCGGCTTTGATAGCCGTTTCTGATACCATTGAAATATCAAAAGTTACATACAATGGATTTCGAGGCAATAATTCACTTGGAATAAGCGCAGCTAAAAATGTTCCGACTTCCTGGAATTTGGCAACGGGAAAAAACATTCTTTGGAAAGTGAAAACGCCGCGCAAAGGATTTAACTCGCCGGTAATCAACGGAAACAAAATCTTTTTTTCAGGCGCTGATAATGAAGCTCGTGAACTATATTGTTATGAATTAAGTTCAGGAAAAGAATTATGGAGACTTGCGGCAAAGGGAATTCCCGGTTCGCCTAACAAAAATCCGGAGACTACCGAAGATACCGGTTTGGCAGCTTCAACCGTTGCTACGAACGGAAAACAAGTCTGCGCTATTTTTGCAACGGGCGATGTTGTTTGCGCCGACACAGACGGAAAACAACTTTGGGCTAAAAACCTTGGGGTACCCGATAATCACTATGGATATGCATCTTCACTTCTTGTTTACGGGAATTCATTAATCATACAGTACGACAATCGAAATTCGCCCCGAATTATGGCTTTGGATTTGTCAACCGGCAACCTGCGCTGGTCGAAAGATCGCTCTGAAAAGCTGGTATGGAGTTCTCCGATCTTAGCGACTGTCAACAACAAACCGCAATTAATACTGATGGGAGCTCCGGGAATTATTTCTTATAATCCGAACAATGGAGAGCAAAATTGGCGTGTGGAATGCATGTCGGGAGAAATTGCGGCAAGCGCTGCTTTTTCAAACGGAATCGTTTTTGCAGCAAGCGAATACGCAACGATGGTCGCCATTAATGCAATTGACGGCTCTGTTTTATGGAAGGCGGACGACTATTTACCTGAAGTAGCAAGTCCGGTCGCAACCAAAGATTTTGTTTTTATAGCAACAAGTTACGGTGTTGTCGCCGGTTTTAACGCGCAAACCGGAGAACTAATCAAATCGATGGAATTAAACGTCAGTTTTGATGCGTCGCCAATCATTGCAGAGGGGAAAATTTACCTTATAAATAAAGAAGGGAAAGTGTTTATCTTCTCTGCAACCAAAGATTTTAACCTGATCAACTCTTTCGAAACCGGTGAAAAAACATTTGCCACGCCGGCATTCACCGATAAAAAAATTGTAATCCGAACGGAAAAAAGTATTTATTGTGTAGGGGCTGTAAACTAAAATCTGTTTTTCCGGTATTTATCGATTTGCTCTTGATACAAAAATGATAAATGATCGGATGTTATCGTCTCATTGTATTTTTCTTGAGATAACCGGAGAGCATTTTCTCTATATTTTTCGTAGAGTGTATTATTTGTAAGCACTTTCTTTATTGCCTCCGCTAAATGCTCACTGTCGTTGGGAAAATAGAGTGATCCGGCGTTTTCTACTATTTCGCTGAAAGATCCCGTATTCGGTACAATTGCAGGTCGACCGGCGGCAAAGGCTTCACACAGATATAATCCGACTGCTTCGCTAAATCGTAAAGGAGTGCATATCAATGTAATATTCTTATAAAAAGTCGCATGTTCATCCAAAGAATAGTGATTAGACCAAATAACATCGCGGGTGTATGCTTTTAAACTATTTCGAATGTGGTTTAAAAAGTTTTTATTTTCGCGGGTATATCCACCTCCGATTTTTAATTTTAAATGAGGAATTGTATTTTCCCTTTTCAATTGGACAAACGCTTGTGCTAAGATATCTAATCCGTTTTCATAATTCATTCGATAATAAAAACCGATGGTAGGATATTTCGGATATTCGTGTGATTCATATATTTTAATATTCACACCCGGACAGACAACGGCAATTTCTCCGATTTCCGGAATTTTGTTTAAAGCTGCCGATTTGTAAAATTCACTTGAAGTGATGAACCGGTCGATAAATTTCGATTGATGTGCGATGGTCTCCCAAGCTTCTTGGTCGAATGGACTTTTTAGGCTGTCAATCCATATTTCTTCGTCCTGCAAGGAACAAACGACCGGTATATCGATTTGACTTTTAATTGCTTTCGCAATTCCAATCAATAGCGAACTCGACAGATGAATGATATCGGGTGGAGCGTGATTGATCCATCGGATAATTTTTTCGATTTCTTTGGTAAAATTTCTGTCATCCCCTTTTATCATGGAAAGAGTCATTTGTTCCATCCCTTTGGCTGAAGTTGTTCCCGAAAAAGAGGAAGCCAATTGAAGGCCTATCGAAGAATCGAGGATTTTTTCAAGAATTCGTGGCATGGTTTTTCCCTTATCAAAATATTTTTGCGCTACATAGTAAGAGGTTGCAGGGAAAAACAAAGGGGTATCGGCATGAAACGATTGGTCGGTCAGCGGAAGGTACAAAGGCATGACAATAACATTATGTCCGGCATTTCGTAACGATTGCGCATACAAATGGTCTCGGAAACAATTGCTGCAATAAAACATATCGCCTGATCCGGGGATGATTAGTAGAATTTTCATAGGTAAATCATTTGTTTTTCGCTTGTCGGTTTTAAATAATTTTTTATTGTTATTTTTACAAAAAATATTACACAAAAAATAAAGATAACAGAAAAGGCAATGGCAAGCATCCATATCCGAATGCTCACATTGCTGAAACCGCTGATGATTCCCAACAGCGAACCCACAGCGCCAATCAGAATAGCGCACAGCGGGATTAGAATATTTTCTTTGTAAAACAATCCGGTTATCCGTTTCTCGTCAAAACCCAATGAACGGTAGAGCGTTATTTCTTTCAATCGGGCAACGATATTTTTACGCACAACTATAACAAAACTGATTATTCCGAGCAATAAACCCAATCCTCCCAAAGTCAGGAAAATAGTGAGGTAAGTATCCGTAACGCTGTTAAACAGTTGAAGCCGTTCGCCGGTGGTCGTCACGCGTACTCCATAATCATTTAATGCTTGAGAAATAAGCATTTTTGTTTCATTAACTGCTACATCAGGCGTTATAATCAGCATGATTTCGCTGCCTGATATTTCGCTCCAGATTTTTGAGAACGAAGTTTTATCTATCAATATATACCCCTGAAAAATAGAGTTTTGAATTGTTCCTGCCAACCGGATGGGAACTGTTTCTCCCTTTTCTCCCCTGTAGATAATCGTATCGCCCAATTTTTTACCTAAGCTCCAAGTTAAAACGGTTTCATCAACCCATGCAGGGATAGCTCCATTCACAGGAGGTAAGGAGGATGTTATTTTAAAATCACTGTTTTTCAATTCATCCGTGTCTATACCCAACACATTCGGCGTTGCAACCTTGTTCAGATTGAGGCAACTTGCGTCGTCGGCGCTGTATTTTAGCAGTTGAATGATTTGCGTCTCTTTTGGTAAATCCCTCAGCCCTAACTTGGAGCGCCCTTCTTCGGTGTTGAGATTGTGATAAACCGGCACGGCGGTCTCGCACCAGAGTGAAAAACCTCCGGTCGCTAAGCGAATTTGGGAACTGTCGGCAAATCCCTGCCGGTTAAGTCCGACCGTGAATACGATGAATACTCCGGCCGCCAGGGTGATAAAAGAAAGCATTGCCTGCTTTTTGGTATGGTATAAGGATGACCAAATCAATTTTGGTGAATCGAATGGTTTGGTTGGAGATACACCTCTGTTAATTAAATAATCAATCCATGCCCATCCGGTAAATAAAAATGTAATTCCTGTGCTGACAAAAAGAACAGGCGATTTGATGAAGAAGACGTTAACCGTTAAAAGACCAATAAAAATAATGAATACGGGAATAAATGTTGGAGTTTTTTTTAACCACAGAGGGCGCAGAGAAGACACAGAGGGCGCAGGGATTTGTGAAAATCCTTTGTGCTCTCTGTGGTTAATCATTTTCAAAGTTCGAGCAATGCGAATATACAAAAGCAATAAAGAAAAAATAAAGCCGACAGACATACCTATGACGATGGTCGGTAAGTTGGGATATACCCTGAAACCTTCCGTGTGCGTCGCTCCTTTCCAAACATTTCCCAACAGGAATAAAACCAAAGAAGTATAAACCAAACCGATAATTACGCCTACAATGGAAGAAGTGAACACCACCGGAGCTGATTCATACCAAAGCAGGCGCCGGATACGTTTGCCGGAAAATCCGGTTGCTCTGAGAAGATTTAGTTCGTTGCGGCGGCGGAAAAGCATTTCGGAGAGCGGAACCATCATAAGCATACCTGCAGAAAGGATGATAAAAAAACCGAGCGACAGAAACAAACTCGAAAAATCAACTCCCGTTTTGGCGGCGACCAGACCGGCTTCGCGAGGGTAAATCAATTGAATGCCAAACATTTCAGGCGTTAAATCATCCAATTTTTGTGTGTCACCGATACATAAAGCGGTCGCACTGCCGAAAGCATTTGCCCAGCGAGGCGCCATTGTGGTATAGGGAACAAGGGCTTTGGGCGTATTTTTGTATTTCGCCCAATAGTCTTCATCTTCAGCCGTAATCATGTTCATGTCGATGGGTAAATCGCTGTTCCAGTCGGTGCAGCGTTCCACGTTGGATAAACCCGGGAAATCGGCCGATAAGGTTTTATCGGCTTGTATATCTTTCAGGGCTACTATTTTGGATACTTTTAGAGTAACAGAATCTTCAATCAACGTTTTAAACCGGTGGGATACAAAATAGCTGACGGATAAAGTATCGCCCAAGCGAACATTCAGTCTGCGGGCGGCATAATCCGAAAGGATGATTTCGTCGGGTTTTAGCGATTGCCCTTCGTAAAAATCGACTGCGGTGATGAAAGAGTAAGGGATATTTTTTTGTTGAGAGTTAAGAGTTGAGAGTTGAGAATGAATGGAGTTTGCTAAATAGGAATAGATTCGGTTGGAGGTGGAGTCGTTTTTGTAAAGGGTTTCCACTACTTGATTCTGAATAAAAACGCGATCGGAGGTGACGGTTGCAGTGGATTCCGCATCAAGAGCGGAATGACGGCTGACATTCAATCCTGAACAGGCATTATTCCATGCAGAGACGAAATCTTCTTTCGAGATAATCCGGTCGGATAGAATCACATTGATTTTCCACGGAACACCCATTGTTTCAGCAAGTTCCTCCCTGTTAACGAAGATATTGAAAGGAATTGTCTGCTCGTTTTTCAGGTTGATGTTTCCTCCCTGTTCAACGGAAATAACCGATTCCAATTCCAATCTCAGACTTGTTGTATAAGTATCGGTTACGTACATGGAGCCTAAAGGAACCATTCCGCCGGCAGGCAGGCGCAAGACAATGTCTTTTGTTCGCGAAGATTTTATTTCATCATAGAGCGCTTGGTTGATTTTTGTCTGTCCCTGCTTTATACCCAAATCATCTGTTCCCCAAACCACCACCGGAATGAGTTTGCCCGATACGGAGGCAAAGCCGTTGGCAAGCAGTACGCCTTTTGTTGTCATTGCCGGCTTGACCCGAAATCCTCCATTTTTATCCGGGGATTCCGCGTCAAGTGCGGAATGATAATCTAAGGTTTTAAGAATAGAATCGTTTAAAAAAGAATAGGGTGAGAAAATGATTGTTTCTGTTTTTCCCAATCGTTCTTCGACCCTTTTAATCAGCGTACTACGAACCGAATCACCCACTATAAGGCTTCCGATGACGACAGCGACAGCTACAACTACGGCAACGGCAATTAAACGGTAAAAGGATTTATACCAAAAAATATTTCGGAGAATTAAGCGTCGGGTGTTCACGATAAAATTCCATCTTTTAACATTAAAATTCGGTCGGCAACGGCAGCAATTTCGTCGGCATGTGTTACCATTACAATTGTCGTACCCAATTCTTTATTAACCTTAGCCAGCAGCAGCGCCACATTGCGGGCATTATCCGCATCCAATTGTCCGGTAGGTTCATCAGCAAGAACGAGCAACGGTTTCATTATCAATGCACGGCAGAGAGCTACACGGCTTGTTTCTCCTCCCGAAAGACTGTCCGGATACTGTCCGGCAGCCGAAGTAATGCCGGTTAATTCCATTAATTGATTGGCATAATTCACCTGCCAATCGTTGGCTTTGTTTTGAAAAGCCAACGTTGGCAACAAGATGTTTTCCAAAGCCGTGAGTTGAGGCATTAAGCGATGGTCCTGAAAAACGAATCCGATTTTTTGATTGCGAACGGCGGAATAATCCACTCCGGGCGTGTTGATTTCCCTGCCGTCCAACACATAACTTCCTTCGTCGGGCTGAATCAGCGTTCCCAAAATCAAAAGCAATGTAGTTTTTCCGGAGCCGGATGCGCCTTTAATAGCTGCAAATTCGCCTTTTACGACGTTCATATTTATTCCCCGCAGGACGTAATTGAATCGATTTTCACCATCTTGGTAGTTTTTTTGAATGTTTGATAATTTTATCATATTATTTAGAGTTTCGAGTTTAGAATTTCGGGTTTCGGGTTTTATATTTGAAGCCACTTATTTCTGATTGTTTTACACAGACGATAATCCTTTGAAAATTGGTCATAATTTGTGATTCTGAATATATCTTTACAGAATTCATGACTTTGCTGCCAAATGGTCAATTCTTCAGAACTTTTAATTGTACTCATATTTTATAAATTTACTATTCAAACTCGAAACTCGAAATCCGAAACTAATTAAAACAAAATAACGTCCCTTTGAATGTCAGGATATAAAAGCATCCGTTAACTACGGCGGGCGAAGCAACAATCTGTTCGCCGGTGTCATATTCCCAAAGCAAATCGCCTGTTTTTGCATCGTGAATAGAAACAATTCCCGATCTGGTGCAGACCAACAGTCTGCCGTTACAGATTACGGGCGAACTCTCGCCGGTATTGCCTTTCAACAGGTATTTCCAAGCAATGGAGCCGTCTTTGCGATTGATTGCATAGAGATTCCTGTCGTCGGAAACGACATAAACCATTTTATCCGAGACAGCCGGAACCGAAACAAAGCTGCGGCTTTCATCCGCCGATTCGATTAATTTTTTAGAGGATACGATTTTTCCTCTGTCCAAATTGATTTCATAAATATTTCCGGTATAATCGGCTAAATAGCACTGATTGTTGCTGATAGCGGGCGATGCCGGTATATAGACTCCTATATCCAATGAATCGGTTTGTATGCCGGAAATGCAGTCAACCACACGGAGCCAACCGTCGCATCCGCCATATACGATGAAGTTATTACTCTGTGCCACAGCTCCGTTGATGTAATAGCCCGATTCGTAGCGATTGATTTCTTTCCCGTTGTGACTGTCGATGCAATATAGATTATTGTCGTAACTACCGACGATAACGGCTTCCCGTCCATCGAAGTTAATTCGGTTGGGTGATGCTGAAATCTGTCCGAAAGTTTCAAAATTCCACAAGGTGTCGCGCTTTGCCAGCGATATAGCCGACAATTTTCCATCTATCCGTCCGATATACAGCGTTGAATCGTAAATCATCGGAGTTGCATCGACTGCCGTTTCCATTGCGTAATCGAAAACCTGTTTACCTTCGATATTTACGCCAAAAATCCGTCCGCGTCGATTACTCCAATAGGCAACCTGATTATATACTACGGGAGAAGATTTTGTGGGGAAATCGCTTTTGAATGACCATAAAAGGATAGGTTTATCGGGTAGTGAAGCATTCGTATAGCCGCTAAGCGCCGGATTACCTCTGAAAATGAGCCAATTATTTGGAGTATTATCACTGTGTGTTTTGTTACAGGCAAACAAAAGAATAAGTATGAACCATGATTTTATGATGAATTTCAGGATTTCCATGATTGCAGGTATAACGCTTCGGTGGGACAAATTTCACTTATCGATTCTTCAATATTCTTCACGCTCTCGTCAGGCAAAACCACTTGCATTCCGAATCCCCTGTCTCTGAACGTAAAGCCATCTTTAGTGTTATATACGCACAAGCCGCATTTGATACATTTTGCGACATCAAACCAAAGATTGCCTTTGATATGATGAGGCTCCCGCGCTCCCGATGCCGAATAGCGTGGAAACCGGTTCCATTTTGCACGGTAAGCAATTGCGTATTGTCGCAGTTTACAGTGTTTTAAATCGCATGGAGGACGGCATACAGCTATATGGTCGCTTAACAACAGTTCAAACGAAGCAATTTGCAACTGTTTCACCTCTTCGCTTTCCGTATCTATTTCCATACCTTCGGCAACCAAAGTGGAACAAGCCGGCAGTATTTGATTGGATGTCAGGTTTTTTACTACACAAACCATGCACGAAGGTTGATGCCGGCATCCGGGCGCATAGCACAAAGCCGGTATTTCAATGTTGTTTCTCCTTGCGGCTTCGATGAGCCTTTCTCCTTCGGAAACTTCGATTTCGTTATTGTTTATTTTGATTTTCATTCGTCCAGCATCAGTTTTTTCTGTGATTTCAATTTTTTGAGTTGTTCTTTTTGAATTTCGTCAATGCTTTTGTCAGGTGTAAGTTGATTTTCAGGCAATACACCTCCTACACGCTTAATAGTTTGCCGTACTTCTTGCCCTACCCTGTTATGCGTTTGGGAAGCAGCATCAGTACCCTGTATTTGCTCTATCCTGATTTTTTCTTCGGCAAGCGATATTCGGAAGAGGTTGGCAATGAGTTCCTTACTATTCATATAGTCGAGGATTTTCTGTTTGGGCGACAAACGTTTGCGGCGATGAATATCCTGCACTGTTTCGCCGCCGTAAAGTCCCATGTACCCGGCATTCTGGAATTGCGCAAATTCTTCATCGGTGATAACTCCCGCATTGTATGCGGCTTCGGCAAGCATTTGGTTCCACTGCTTAATATCTCCGCGAATAACCAATCGCTTGTTATCTTCATCCAATTGATTGAAATAGTCGGCAACTTCTTGACGGCACGTTTGAATAGCGAAGTAAGTTTGTCCGGTGGCAATAATTTCCTTGCGCGGGTCGCCGTTTTGTACAATTAGGTAACAGGCGTAGCGGGAAAGTTTGTAGTCGATAATAGACTTTGTTTTGGTTTTGCTGAGGTCAGCAAAACCTATTTCTGCATCTCTATTGGGTTTTGATGGCATTTCGACCGTTTTCCTGACGTCAGAAAAATGGTCGGCAATATTAAATCCGCTATTCCGACAGGCAAGCATAGCTCTTTCCAATACTTTACTGAAATTACGCCACTGCACATATTCCAATACCGGCGCCAATTCGCGTGCAAACCAATATTCGTTTCCTTCATCGTCTATACGTTTGATTTGTTCAAATCCTTGATATTCTTTAGCAGCCAAATTACTCATAGTATTCTGTATTATTTTATCGGTACTTTCCGAATCGCATCAAACTTGCATTCATCAATACACAGTCCGCATTGCACGCATTTTTCGGTATCGATGCGATGAATCTGATAGGGAAGGTAGGGAATGGCATCTACCGGACAGGCTTTGGCGCATTTGGTGCATCCCGTGCAACGATCGGTGACAACATATTGTATCATCTCCTTGCAAACGCCGGTCGGGCAAACACCGTTGATATGCGCTTCGTATTCCTTGCGAAAATATTTAATCGTAGTCAGTACAGGGTTGGGCGCCGTTTTTCCCAACCCGCACAGAGAGGCTTTTTTAACGTTCAACGCCAATAGTTCTAACCGGTCGATATCGGCTGATTCCGCTTGGCCTGATGTGATTTTATTTAGAATATCGAGCATTCGTTTGGTTCCCACGCGACAGAAAGTGCATTTTCCACAAGACTGATCACAGGAAAAACTGAGGAAATATCGTGCTACGTCAACCATACAATCCTGATCGCTCAGCACAACCAAACCGCCGGAACCCATCATGGCGCCCATGCCGGTGAGCGCATCGAAATCAACCGGAACGTCGCAGAGTTCGGCGGGAATACATCCACCGGAAGGTCCACCTACCTGAACCGCTTTGAGTTTTGCGCCTCCGGCAACTCCTCCGCCGATTTCTTCTACGATTTGGCGCAAAGTCATCCCCATCGGGACTTCTATCAATCCGCCGTATTTGACTTTTCCGGCAAGTGCAAATACTTTTGTTCCCTTGCTGCCAAGGGTGCCTGTTAGTTTGTAATTATCAGCTCCTTGTCTTATAATATAAGGGATTTGGCTCAACGTTTCCACATTGTTGACCAATGTCGGAAAACCATTCAAGCCTTTTTCGGCGGGGTAGGGTGGACGCAGTTTGGGAAATCCTCGGTTTCCTTCGATAGAAGCTATCAGTGCGGTTTCTTCGCCGCAGACGAATGCGCCGGCGCCTTCATAAACCTCAACCTGAAACGAAAATTCGCTATCGAGAACATGGTCACCGATAATCTTGCGTTCTTTGCATATTTCTATGGCAGAACGAATTCTCGTAACGGCTAAGGGATATTCGGCGCGAATATAAAAAATGCCGTTGGATGCGCCCACTGCATAAGCGGCAATCAACATTCCTTCAATCACCCGAAACGGATAAGATTCCAGCAGCATCCGATCCATAAATGCTCCCGGATCGCCTTCATCGCCATTGCAAATGATATATTTTACACAACTTTCTATTTTAGAGATGATTTCCCATTTTCGGCCGGTCGGGAAACCGCCGCCGCCTCTACCACGCAATCCGCTACTAATCACTGCATCAATAACTTGCTTTTTGCACGCAGATGACGCAGAAGATACGGATTTACACTGATTTTTATAATTAATATTATCTGTGTAAATCTGTGTTATCTGCGTCATCTGCGTGCCTTCCAGTACTTTTCGCAGAGCCTCAAAACCGCCATAAACAATGTATTCATCGATATTTAGCGGAGTTAGTTTCCCATATCCTTCGGTGGAAATATG
>JGI20166J26741_11551140_pt1 | contig 24366 bp, 17 predicted proteins | sample TergutCu122P5_FD_26741 | JGI IMG/M metagenome (IMG submission 26741)
TTACAGAGTTGTGCCGAAAGTACGATTCGCGAAGATGTTCGCGCACGTATTTTTTTGAGAAGAAAGACGGCGGCAAGCTTCCGACATACTGGATGACCAAACCAGTAATGAGGGTTCGAATCCTTCTACCCCTGGTCAAATAAAACCGCTTGGAATCAAGTTATCAGGCGGTTTGTTGGCAGGTGGTTTATTTCGCAAATTAGCTTGAATACTTGCTTGTCATAATAAACTTTATGTAACGCGTTACATAAAATCTATGCTCGCGCAGACACCGAAGCAAAGCGAAAAGCACTTGAGGCCGTCTGCCCTGACTTAACGCCGGTCGATACGCTGCCCGAATGGAACCGCGACCAGAACCTACTTGATTACTTGAACAACCTGTAATCCTCAATTTATTATGCTTACTCTTTGCGCCTTATTATGCTTACTCTTTGCGCCGCGAAGCCTGATCCTTCGCGGCGAGTGGATGTTTCACTGCGCATTAATAATCGCTGTTCATTAGGGCGGACTTTGTGCCCGCCCCTGCTTCATATTCTTGCCGGATGATGCTGTTTCTTCACTTATCATTGACATAAAACGGCGGTACGATACGCCGGACGTCCGCCGGCGCGGCGTTATAGCGGCGGCATTCAATAAAGCGGGCCGAATGACGCGCAGGCCCGGAAATCGGCGGCCTCGAGGTCGTACGTGCCGAACGCGGACCACACGTGGGGGCGGAAGATGCGGGCAGGCGCGACGTTGTGCAGCGCGACGGGGATCCGCAGCATGCTCGCCAGCGTTATCAGCTTCGCGCCGGCGTGACCGTAAACGGTGACGCCGTGATTGGCGCCCCATTTCGACATGACGCCGTAAACGTCCGCGAAAGCGCCTTCGCCGGTCAGGATCGGCGCGAACCATGTCGTCGGCCAGGTCTTGTCCGTGCGGTTGGCCAGCGCGTTATGCGTTTCGGTATCCAGCAGGACGGTATACCCCTCCGCGATTTGCAGCACCGGGCCGATGCCGTCGACGATATTGACGCGCAGCAGCGTCACGGGCATTTCCGCGGCGTTGTCAAAATGGCTAGAGAAACCGCCGCCGCGGAAATATTCGTAGTCCGCGCGGCACCAATCGGTGGCCGCGAGGCACGCGCTTATATCGGCATCGGTCATATCCCACCACGGCTTCATGCAGCCGGCGCCGTCCGCGCCCTTGGAAGCGCCGGTGCCGTCGAGGGCGGTCGCGCCGGAATTGATGAGGTGCATGAACCCTTGCGCGGCCTTGCCCGAAGGGCTTTTGCCGCTGACGCGCCTGACCGCCTCGGGGCTCCAGTATGTGCGCACGTCGTGGAAGCACGGCGCGGAATCCGACACGAGCTTGCCGAGCAGCATGGACACCCCGTTCAGCGTATCGTTTTCCGTCGCGAACGCCGTCGGCTCCTTCGCGCCGTTCCAATCGAACGTGGACGCCATGATCGCCTCGGTGAAATCCCCGTTGGGCAGCCAGTCGGTCCAGTTGCGCTGGCCCTGGAAGCCGGCCGCGACGGCGTTCTTGCCGAGCGCCTCCTCATGCCAGCCCATCTCGCCCAATTTCGGGTTTCCGAAGAGTATATCCCGCGCTATGACCGTGAGCTTCGCTATAAACTCCCAGTCCTTATCGGCAGGGATCACCTTTGATCTGGTGATAACGTCCGGGAACGCCTTGCCCTTGTTTTTGTCAAAGCCCTCCTTGCAGTTGGCCCTTATCCACGCCAGCGCCTTTTCGTATTCCGCGTGGTCGTAGATGTCCAGCTTCATGCGGCGCAGTATCTCGGTCAGGTCCACCCATTCGGCCCGGATACCCAGATATTTCTGGAAAAACGCTTCGTTGCAGTAGCTGCCGGCGATGCCCATCGCGACCCCGCCCAGGTTGACGTATGATTTGTTGCGCATCCAGCCCACCGATACCGCGCACTTGGCGAACAAGAGAATCTTTTCGGCGACGTCTTCCGGCACGGAGGCGTCGTCCATATCCCGGACATCATGCCCGTAGATGCTGAAAGCGGGCAAGCCCTTCTGGGCATACGCGGCCATGACCGCGGCGAGATAAACCGCGCCCGGCCTCTCGGTCCCGTTAAAGCCCCAGACCGCCTTGACCGTGTTCGGGTTCATATCGAACGTTTCGGAGCCGTAGCACCAGCACGGCGTGACCGTGAGCGTCGCGGCGACGTTTTTGGATGCGAAATCGTTTTCACAGACCGCCGCCTCCGCGCCGCCGCCGATCGTGGTCGGCGAGATGACACACTGTACGGGCGCGCCGTCGGGGTAACGGACCCTTGAGCTGATCAAATCGGCCGCGGCCAATGCCATCCCCATCGTCTGCTTTTCCAGGCTCTCGCGGACGCCGCCCCAGCGGCCGTCGATCGTTGGGCGGATGCCGATTTTAGGATAATTTTCCATATGATACCCTCCTTAAATTCTTTTGTTTAACGTGGTTTCGACGGATTTTCTTTAGGCTACTTCTATAAACCCGTCATTGCGAGGAGCGGAGCGACGAAGCAATCCAGGAAGTTCCAGTTTATGCGTATACTGGATTGCTTCGCTTCGCTCGCAATGACTGATTGTGAAGTTAACAGAGATTGCCTTTAGCTAAATTCTGCAAAGCCGAGCTTTCGTATTCCGTAGGGGCGGACGAGCTGTACGCCCGCTGAATTAAAAGCGCTCTATAATTACAGCTTTGCGGACGCGCAGTCAACCATTCCATCCGCCTTTCAGGCAGCGCCAAGTCTTCCGGCTTTAGCCGGTTGTAGTGTAATCGAGCAATCGGACTCACGTCAGTTTAAATAAAAAACACTCTCCATATCCGACCACCATTCGCCCGGCGCGGCGGATTCCACAGGCTACTGGCAGGGGTTGGTTTCAGCCCACCGTTTCTGGGTTATCGGGTCTTCCGCCATCTTTTTCATGTCGGCCTCATAGTCCCCGCCAGTGTACTCAAAATAGGCGAGCAGGAGACCATCCCGCATAAATATGGAGTAATTCCTGATATTGCATTCGGTTATTTTATACCGTTTTTGTACCGTAAAAAGAGGGGCGAAAGCCCCTCTGGTTTATAGCGGTAAGCGCGGATATATCAATCGTACACGAGGTCGTTGATCATCGGGTCGGTGATATTGTTTTTGTTGTACCATTTCGCGCCGGTGTCGACGACCGGGCTCGCGGCCGGTTTGCCGCTGAGCGCGTCCATGGCGAGCGCGACGGCCTTATAGCCGATCTGGTACGGGTCCTGGGTTATCGAGCCGTAGAACCAGCCGTTGGTGACGGCGACTTTCTGGGTCTTGCCGGCGTCGAAGCCTATGGCGACAATGCCCGCGAATTTCCCGCCCGCGGCGAAATCCTGGCCGTCATTGGAGGCCGCGAGAATGCCGCCCGCGGCGCCCTCGTTGGAGCCGTAAATCGCAATAGGTTTATTGGCGCCCGTCAGCAGGGCTTCCGCCCCGGATTTGAGATCCGCGGCGCTTGTGGTCGCGGGGATATTGACGACTATTCTCACCGAGGCGTTGGGGTTGGGCTTGGCATACTTGTCATGGCCGGAGACATCGACTTTATCCGCGCCGATAAGCTTGGTCAGCTCGTCGATAAAACCCTGCGTCCTGCCCGTGATCGATTCGGACGTGGCGTCCTGCGACAGCACGCCCACGTAAACCGGGGCGGACGCAGTCGCGGCGGTGACCTTGGCGGTGAAATCAGCGTTCTTCATCAGATTGTCCGCCGCCAGGGCCGCCGCGGCGTGGTTGTCGGTGGAGGCTGTGGCGTAGATCGTCCCGGCGGGCGCGTTGGGAACTCCGGAGTCAAAGCCGACCACGGGCACGCCGTTGTTTTTGCACGCCATAAGCTGGTCCTTGACCGACTCCGTGTCCAGCGCGGCCAGGCATATCGCGGCGGGTTTCTTGTCGAGGGCGGCCTTGAGCTCGTCGACCTGGATCTGGATGTCGGATTCACTCGGGGGCCCCTCAAACGTGACGGTGCAGCCGAGATCGGCGGCGGCCTGGTCCGCGCCCTTTTTCACCACCTGCCAGAACTGATGCTGGAAGCCTTTGGAGATGATCGCGATGTACGGCTTGCCGCCGGCGGGCGCGGCCGCCGATTTCGCGGGCGCGCTCTGGCCGGGCTGAGCGCCGCACGCCGTCATGCCGAACACCATCAGCCCCGCGGCTAAAACCGCAGTCATGCGTTTCACTGCTTTTTTCATAAAATATTTCCTCCTTAATTATTATTTCAATAAAAAATATTTATTGATAAGCATCACAGCGCCTTCTCCGCGCGCTTGTTGCGGTAGATATCCAATAAAACGGCGAGTATGACGACCACTCCGGTGAAAAATGTCTGATAATGTGCCTGCAGGCCGGCCGACATCAGGCCCATCTTCAAAACGCTCATCAGGAACGCGCCGATGAGCGTCCCCGTCAGGGTGCCCGAGCCCCCGGACATGGACGTGCCGCCGATGATGACCGCGGCGATGGCGTTGAGCTCAAACCCGTTGCCGGTCCCGGGTATGATCGTGGTGTATGTTGAGGCGTAAACAATCCCCCCCAGCCCGCAGAACAGCCCGCATACGGTGTACACGACGATCTTCCAGAACGCGGTGTTCACGCCGGAAAGGCGCATGGCCTCCTCATTGGAGCCCAGCGCGTACGTGTAATTGCCGAAGCGCGTCTTCGACAGCAGGATCGTCGCCAGGATAAAGAAAATCAGCATATAGACCAGGCCGGACGGGAACCCACCGGACGTTTTGAAAAAGACCGCCTTGAACCACCCGTTGGCATCGAAGGACGACGGATAGCGCTGCGTCTGGACCGCCGTGACGATGGAGCCCAGGCCCTGGGTCAGAAGCATCATGCCCAGCGTCGCGATAAACGGCGGCACCTTCAGCTTGGCGATCAATATGCCGTTGCAGAAGCCGACCGCGGTCGCGATGACGACCACGAATATCAGGGCCGCCCCGACGTTCACGCCCTTGGCGATCATGTAGCCGCCTATGAGCGCGGACATCATCATGTTGGTGCCGATGGACAGGTCGATCCCGCCCGAGATGATCACGAACGACACGCCGAAGGCCAGAAATGCGATATAATACGTGCTGTCCAGTATGCTGACGAACGTGTTGAAGGTAAAAAACGTCCTGCTGACAAAGGGCAACGAAAAAAATATGTAGAGGATTATAAGCGCGGCGGGCGCGAGCAGTTGCTGAAGACTCAGTTTTTTGCCGAACAGCTTATCCATCTGGCATCTCCTTTTCGTTGTGTCCGCGCCGCGCTCTAGCCGCGCATCGTGGCGTATTTCATGACGGCCTCCTGCGAGGCCTCCTCGATATTCAGGATGCCGGTCAGCCGCCCCTCGCACATGCAGGCGATGCGGTCGCTCATGCGGAAAATTTCCGGCATCTCCGATGAAACCATGATTATGGACTTGCCCTGTTCCGCCAGGCTGTTCATCAGTTTGTAAATCTCGCTTTTCGCGCCGACGTCGATGCCGCGCGTGGGCTCGTCGAAGATCAGTATATCGCAGTTGCGTATCAGCCACTTGGCGACGACGACCTTTTGCTGGTTCCCGCCGGACAGCTTGCCCACGGGCTGAAAGACGGACGGCGTGCGGATATTGATTCTATTGACATAGTCGCTGACGGCCGCCGTGATCTTCGGCCTGTTGACAAACCAGCCGCGGCAATATTCCCTGAGGGCCGTCATGACCGCGTTGTCCGCCACGGAAAGGCCGAGCGCCAGGCCGAACCGCTTGCGGTCCTCCGAGAGGTACCCGATGCCGTTGGAAACGGCGTCCCGCGGCGTTTTTATGTTTACAGGCCTGCCGCCGATAAAAATCTCCCCGCCGTCGCGCCTGTCGGCCCCGAATATGAGCCGCATGGCCTCCGTGCGCCCCGCCCCGATGAGCCCCGCGAAACCCAGTATCTCGCCCTTGCGCAGTTTAAAGGACACGTCCTTCACCTGTCTTGAGGAGAGGTTCCTGACGTCCAGCACGACGGGGGCGTCCGCCGGCACGCCGCTCACCGTCTTCGGCTCCTCATAGATGACCCGGCCCACCATCGCGCGTATGATCGCGTCCAGGCCGGTGTCCTCCGTGACGAAGGTGTCCACGTACTCGCCGTCGCGCATGACCGTGATGCGGTCAGATATCTCCTTGATCTCGTCCATGCGGTGCGTTATAAAGATCATGGATATGCCGCGCCCGCGGAATTCCCGCATGATGCCGAACAGTTCCCTCGTCTCCGAGGCGGACAGCGCGCCGGTCGGCTCGTCAAAAACTATGACGCCGGAATCAAACGACATCGCCTTGGCGATTTCGACCATCTGCTGCTTGCCCACGGTGAGGCGCCCGACCTTCTCCCGCGGGTCGATGGCGACGTGCAGGCGCTCAAACAGCCCGGCCGCGGCCTCGTTGATTATCTTATCGTTCAGGAAGAAGCCCTTGGATTCCCTGCCTATGAAGATGTTGCGCGCGACGCTCAAATGGTTCATCAGATTCAGTTCCTGGTGCACGATGGATATGCCGGCGGCCTGAGCCTCGCGCGGGCTCGAAAACGCAACCCTTGACCCGTTGTAAACGATCTCCCCTTCGTCGGGCGTGTATATGCCGGTTAAAACCTTCATGAGCGTGGATTTCCCGGCGCCGTTTTCGCCGACGAGCGCCAGTATCTCCCCGCGCTTGAGGCGCAGATCGACGCGTTTCAGAGCGTGGACGCCCGGGAACCTCTTGTCGATCCCGCGCATCTCCAAAACAAACCCCTGATCCGAGCTCCCGCCGCGGCTTATGCCGGAGTTGCCGGGGAGATCATCGGGCGCGGCAGGTTCCCCCATACGGGCATCGCTCCTCTCGCAATATGCGTCTTACGCCCGGCAACAGGGACAAACTCCTGTTTCGCCTGGAATTTATAATGATTATAATATCCCCGGCAATGACTGTCAACAGTTATTTTGCGCGGGTCAGGCCGCCCGCCGCGGCAAACGCGGCGCACCGCTCAATTATGAAAAGTCTTGCATATCCGCCAATTTGTGGTAATATTGTCTTAGGAATGGTCTATGACGTGACCGGAAAGGTTGGGGATTGATATGAAAGCGCTCATCGCGATATTGGCCGCCGCGATTTTGATAACCGTCGCGGTTATATGCTTCGGCGGGAAAGGCGCCACCGATGTCACAGTGACAAGCACAGTGACAAGCAATGAAGCCACGGACGACCGGACTGACGGCAGTGACGCGGGCGGCGCGTCCGCGCCGGCGTATACGGAGCCTTATATTCCCTATGTTCCGGCGGCGACGCCGGGCCCGGCGGATACGCAGATCCCCGGCGCGCCGTTCAAGGTGGGCATTGCCCTGCCAAGCAGCGGCCTGAAAAGATGGGTTGACGACGGCGGCAGGATGGAACGCATGTTTGAGGCATTGGGTTATCAGGTGGACCTTGAATACGGCGGCGACAATGAAGTTGCTATACAAGTCTCACAGATCGAAAACATGATCGCGGGCGGATGCGACGCGCTCATCATCGCGGCGATCGACGGAGGCGCCCTGTCTGACGCGCTGGCAGTGGCAAAAGTCAGGAACATCCCGGTGATCGCGTATGACCGCCTTATCATGAATTCCGACGCGGTTTCATATTATCTCACTTTCAATAACAACGAAGCGGGTACAGCCCTGGGCAGTTATATCCGCGACAAGCTGAACCTCGACACAACAGGCGGGCCTTACAACATCGAGATATTCGCGGGCAGCCCTGACGATTCCAATGACTTCCTCTTCTTTTTTAGACCTGCCATGGCGGTATTGAAGCCTTACATGGACAGCGGAAAGATCACGGTCAAATCCGGCCAGACAAGGATAGGAGATTGCGCCACCCGGGATTGGAGCGCCGAAGAAGCCCGGAAGCGAATGGAGAACCTGATTTCGCAGTGCGGTTACGGGCCAAACGGCACACGGCTCGACGCCGTGCTGTCATTAAACGATTCCGTCGCCCAGGGTGTATCCGAAGCCCTGAAAAACGCCGGCTACACGGCCGATAACTTCCCGATCATAACCGGTCAGGACTGCGATAAAGCCAGCGTAATCAACATGCGCAGCGGTATGCAGGCTATGTCCGTTTTTCGGGATACGAACAGGCTTGCCGCCGCCGCCGTAATGATGGTTCAGCAGATCCGCCATGGCCAGACGGTTGCGGTCAATGACACAAAGACCTATGACAATAGTATTGGGAACGGTAACCCGCCGAATTTTATTCCGACATTTCTCTGTGATCCGGACGTTTATACCATACAGAATATCAATAAACTCGTCGGCAGCGGCTACTACACATGGGGCGACATCGGCGGGCCGCCGGGCGCACTGCCGCTGGACGGCCGGATCGGGCGTTAAGGCGGGATATCCTGTCTTCCAAACGGGATGTTAAACCCGTATTGACCTGATATTTTATTTTCCGCTTGACTTCACCGCCGCGCATGCTATACTTTTAGATTAGCGCAAAATGTGAAGGGCGGCGTCGGCTGTGGCCGGAAATGGCGATGTGATGATAAAAATCGAGGGGTTGCATAAGGAATTCCGCACAAAAAGCAATACGATCCGAGCCCTTTGCGATATCAACTTCGCCATCATGAAGGGCGAGATCTTCGGCATTATCGGGACGAGCGGCGCCGGCAAGAGCACCCTCGTCCGCTGCATGAACCTGCTGGAGCGGCCGACAAGCGGCAGGGTCTTCGTGGACGGCGAGGACATGTGCCTCAAAAGCGGGGGCGAGCTTTCCCTGGCCCGCCGCTCCATGGGGATGATCTTTCAGCAGTTTAATCTGCTCATGCAGCGCACCGCGCTCAGCAACGTGTGTTTCCCGCTTGAAATCGCGGGCGTGCCCAAGGGGCCGGCCAGGAAGCGGGCGCTTGAGCTGCTTGAGCTGGTGGGGCTGTCGGACCGCGCGTACGCCTATCCCTCAAAGCTCTCCGGCGGGCAGAAGCAGCGCGTCGCCATAGCGAGGGCGCTGGCCAACAACCCGAAGGTCCTGCTGTGCGACGAGGCCACCAGCGCCCTGGACCCGGAGACCACGGCCTCTATATTGGCCCTCTTGAAGGACATCAACCGCGGCCTGGGCATAACGATAGTCATAATCACCCATGAAATGAGCGTTGTGGAGGAGATATGCCAGCGCGTCGCCATCGTGGACAAGGGCCGGCTCATAGAGGTTTCCAACGTGACGGACGTCTTCGCGAAGCCGCGTTCCCCCGCCGCCAGAAAGCTCGTATACCCCGCGGAGAACGCGCCCGGCTCCGGGCGCAGCGTCAGGCTGCGCATCGTGTTCGACGGGCAGTCCTCCTTTGAGCCCGTCATTTCCAATATGGTGCTCGCCTGCAACGCCCCGGTGAACATCCTCTTCGCGGACACCAAGAACATCAGCGGGCAGGCCTTCGGGCAGATGGTGGTGGAGCTGCCGGAGGGGGAGGACAAGCGCGGGCTGATAACGGAATATCTGGACGGGCTCCGGCTCACCTACGAGGAGGTGCGTGACGATGTCTGAGGCCGTGGCCAATATAATCGGTGTAGGGATACTGGAGACGCTGTATATGACCCTTGTTTCCTCCGCCATGGCCTATGTCCTGGGGCTGCCGCTGGGTATCGCGCTGGTGGTGACCAGCAGGGAGGGTATACGCCCAAAGCCGGTTCTACATAACGTCATGGGCATCGCGGTCAACATCGTGCGCTCCGTCCCGTTTTTGATCCTGCTTATGGCGGTGATACCGTTTACGCGGATGATCGTGGGGACCTCCATCGGCTCGACGGCCACGATCGTCCCGCTCGTGCTCGCCTCCTTCGCCTTCATCGCGCGGCTGGTGGAATCCTCCTTAAAAGAGGTGGATAAAGGGGTCATAGAGGCGGCGCAGTCCATGGGCGCGTCCCCCTTGCAGATCATCTATAAAGTCATGCTGCCGGAGGCGCGGCCCTCCATCGTGATCGGCAGCGCCATCGCGGTGACGACCATCCTGAGCTATTCCGCCATGGCGGGCGTGGTGGGCGGCGGCGGCCTGGGGACCATCGCGGTCAATTACGGGTATTACCGCTATGAAAGCGAAATCATGCTGATCTGCGTCATCCTGCTCGTGGTCGTGGTGCAGGTCCTTCAGGAAATAGGCATGCGGATCGCCAAAATCGTCGATAAAAGGCTTTGATTATAGCTTTTATTATAAAGGAGGTCATGATCTATGAAAAAATTGCCGGCTCTGGCATTGTCCGCCGCGCTGTGCCTGTCCGTCCTGGCGGGCTGCGGCTCGTCTGCCGGGAGCTCCCCGCAGGGCAACGCGCCTTCCGGAAACGCCGGGGCGCTCAAAAAAATCACGGTGGGCGCCAGCGTGACGCCCCACGCGGAGATTTTACAGGTGGCCAAGGGGATCTTGGCAAAACAGGGGTACGACCTGGAGATCAAGGAGTTTACCGACTATGTGCAGCCCAATCTGGCGCTGCAAAACAAAGAGCTGGACGCGAACTATTTCCAGCACAAGCCCTACCTGGACGACTTCAACAAGCAGCACGGCACAAATCTCGTGCCCATCGGCGCTGTCCATTACGAGCCCCTCGCCATTTATCCCGGAAAGACCAAGAAACTCTCCGGCCTGGCAAACGGCGCCACCGTCTCCGTGCCCAATGACACCACGAACGAGGCCCGCGCCCTCCTGCTCCTGCAAACCCAGGGGCTGATCAAGTTAAAGGACGGCGCGAACCTGTTGGCCACCGTCAACGACATCGCGAAGAACCCTAAAAACCTCAAAATCAGCGAGATTGAGTCGGCTCAGCTCGCCCGCTCCCTGGCGGATGTGGATATCGCCGTCATCAACATGAATTACGCCCTGCAAGCCGGCTTAAGCATAAAGACCGACGCCCTGGCCTCGGAAGACGCCGCCTCCCTGGCGGCGCAGACCTACGCGAACATCGTCGCCGTGCGCGCCGGGGATGAGAACCGCGAGGACTTAAAGGCGCTGATGACCGCGCTCCACAGCGACGAGGTGCGGCAGTTTATAGAGACGAAATACAACGGCGCGGTGGTGCCGCTGTTTTAAGAAAAAATTTTAAGGAAAAATAACAAACGGCAAACATGTAACCACGTGCCGGGTTCCTGAGACGGTCTATCAAAATTCTGCCCGTATCCCGCGCCTGTATTTTTAATGATTCTGCGCTGAAAACCCCGTGAAACAGCGGATTGCGCGTATCAGGGAAAATATGCCGGAAATTGCAGAAATTGCTCTAAACCCGCAGGTAAGTCCAAGGTCGATAATATATATGCAAGGCAAAGTACAGTATATCTACAGTGTGAACGCTTTTGTTATAGATCAAGGAAGCCGGGTCCGCCCGCTTAACGTCGCATAATTGTCGGCGGAAAGACTCGGTATGGATGCCAATAACGGTGAATCGCTGTGGTAATACGAATCTCAATTTGAACCCTTTCATTGGGGGGAAGGCGCAGGAGGGAGGTGCAGGAGGGAGGTGCAAAAGCGAGAAAGCTTTTGCGCGCTTCGACCGAACAATGAAAGGTGTGAAAATGAGATTCGTATAAAGTCAGTACTCTGCGTCTTGATCAGCCGCTCCTTTAATAATCTAAAGAGGATAGGGTTTTACGCCCTATCCTCTCTTTTTTTGCTGTATTGCCATATCATAACGCTTTTTAAGTATTCTCCACCACCGAACGCAACCGCATCACCTCGCCAATTCGTAGGTGTCGCGGGCTATGACAAGCTCCTCGTTGGTCGGTATCACCAGCACGCGCACCCTGGATTCCGGCGCCGTTATGTCTGTCTCCCGGCCGCGCAGGGCGTTTTTATCCTCATCCAGCCTCACGCCTAGATAACCCAGGTAGGCGCAGATGGCCGAGCGCGTGTTGGGGCCGTTTTCGCCGACGCCCCCCGTGAACACTATGGCGTCCACGCCGTTCATGGCCGCGGCGTAAGCGCCGATGTACTTCACGACGCTGTAATGAAACATATCGAGCGCGATTATCGCGCCGGCCTCACCCCTTGCGCGGGCGGCCTCCAGGTCCCTGAAATCGCTGGAGATGCCGGATATGCCGAGGACGCCGGACTTTTTGTTGAGCACGTTTTCCACTTCTTCGATGGTCAGGCCGTCCTTTTCGGCCATATAGGATATTACCGCGGGGTCGATATCGCCGCTCCTGGTGCCCATTATGACCCCTTCCAGCGGGGTGAAGCCCATGGAGGTGTCGACGCTCCTGCCGCCGTCTACCGCCGCGACGCTGGCGCCGTTGCCCAGATGACACGTGATGAGCTTGAGGCCGGTCAGGGGCCGGCCGAGCATGCGCGCCGCCCTCTCGCTGACGTATCTGTGGCTCGTGCCGTGGAAGCCGTATTTGCGGATCCTGTATTTGTCGTAATATTTCATGGGGATGGCGTACAGATAGGCCATCTCCGGCATTGTCTGATGGAACGAGGTGTCGAACACGGCGACGTTTGGCACGCCAGGCAGGAGCCGCTCCACCGCGCGGATGCCCTGGAGGTTGGGCGGGTTGTGCAGCGGCGCGATATCGCAGCACTCCTCGATGACCCACTTTACCTCCTCATCAATGATGACGGAATTATGGAACGTCTCGCCGCCGTGCACGACCCTGTGCCCCACCGCGCCGACTTCCTCAATGGATTTGAGCACGCCGTGCTCCTTATCCGTGAGCGCCTCCAGCACGAGCCGTATCGCCACGGAATGGTCCTCCATCGGGCTTTCCACGACGTATCTGTCCCCGCCCGCCGGCCTGTGCTCCATGCGCGAACCCCCGATGGCGATTCTTTCGCACAGGCCCTTGGCCAGCACGCTCTCGTCCGCCATGTCTATAAGCTGATATTTTAACGACGAGCTGCCGCAATTCAACACAAGAATTTTCATTGGTCTATTCTCCTTAGTAAAGTCATGGTTTTGTACGCTGTAGGGGTGGACGACCCTGTCCGCCCGCCGGACTAAAGGTTTCCGATGATCTACGGTTCGCCGGCGCGCGAAACGCGCATTTGCAGCCGGGCCGAGGCTTTTTTCACTGTTTCCGGTATGGGCACGGGCGGACAGGGTCGTCCGCCCCTACAGGTCCCGAAACCGGATTTTTTTCCGCCGAACCCATGTGCAAAAATGGTTCACGGCAGATAATTTGTATCGCCATCGTATCCGGCAAGGGAATGGCCGGGGCCGTTCCCCATGCAGGGCCTGCGCCCGCCTCACGACAAGCGCATGGATATACGGGACGAACAAAAATTTGGCGGTCGCGGCGGGAGCAGAGCCCCCGCCCTACAATAAATAATGTGAGTTCGATGGATTTTTCTTCGATAAATCCAGTAAAGTCATGGTTTCGTATGCTGTAGGGGCGGACGGCCCTGTCCGCCCGCCGGACTAAAGGTTTCCGATGATCTACGGTTCGCCGGCGCGCGAAACGCGCATTTTGCAGCCGGGCCGAGGTTTCTTTCGCTGTTTCCGGTATGGACGCGGGCGGACAGGGTCGTCCGCCCCTACGAGCCCCCAACCGGATTTTTCCCGCCGCTCTCCCATTTGTGCGCCCTCGGATTAATTGCGCAAAATCACAATGACGCATCTATCACACATCGCCAGTCATTTATCCGCCCTCCGGCCCCTAATCTTCGCACTGCGCGGCCGTAATCAGCGCCACGCCGACGATGTCCTCCCAGGAACACCCGCGCGACAGATCGTTGACCGGCTTCGCGACGCCCTGGGTTATCGGCCCGTAGGCGCTGGCTTTGGCCAGCCGCTGCGTGAGCTTGTAACCGATATTGCCCGCGTCCAGATCCGGGAAGATGAGTACGTTCGCCTTGCCGGCCACGGCGCTGCCCGGGGCCTTTTGCCGCCCGACGCTTTCGACTATGGCGGCGTCGAGCTGCAGTTCCCCGTCGATCAAAAGGGCGGGGTCCGCCGCCTCGGCTAGCCGCGCCGCCTCGGCCACCTTATCCACGTCGGGGTGTTTGGCGCTGCCCAGCGTGGAGTATGAGAGCATGGCCACGACCGGTTCGGCGCCCATGAGCCGCTTAAAGGACTTCGCGGAACTCAGAGCGATGCCGGCCAGCTCCTCCGCCGAGGGGTTCTGTACAAGGCCGCAATCCGCGAACAAAAAGACGCCGTCCGCGCCCATACCGCAATCCGGCACCACCATCATAAAGAAGGATGAGACCAGTTTGACGCCCGGCGCCGTCTTCAGTATCTGCAAAGACGGCCGCAGGGTGTCGGCGGTGGAGTGGACGGCGCCGGAGACCATGCCGTCCGCCGCGCCGCATTTTACCAGCATTACCCCCAGATAGACGGGGTCGTTCCTCAGGAGCCTTTCGGCTTCATCGGCGGTCATGCCCTTTGACTTGCGCAGGTCATGGAGCGTCCGGATGTACTGATCCATGCCGGGATCGCCCGAGGGGTCCACAAAGACGGCGCCGGAGACGTCGACGCCCTCGTTCATATCCGCCGCGGCCGCCATAACGGCGTCTTTGCGGCCGATGAGCGCCACGTTCACAAGGCCGTCTTTCAGCAGCGCGGACGCCGCCTTTAAATTCCTGAGCTCAAATGACTCCGGCATGACGATAGTCTTTTTGCCGGCGGCCCTGACCCTTTGCCTGATCATTTCCAAAAAATCCAATCCATACACCCTTTCATTCCGGAAAGCCGGTGGGTTCCGGAGAGATTCCGGAGCGTCAGATTTATCCGCAATTTTCTTAATATTACAACAAATAATATTTTTAGTCAATATTTGATATTATAATTGCAGTATCGGTTATATTATGATATTATCGATATATCGATTCATGGTTTGGGCTGTGTTCATACCGATTTTACGTTATCTTTTTAACTTAAAGGGGTCTTACCGTGGCAAAGGAACTGGAGAATGATTCCAACATCTTATGCAATCTGTACAGCATGGAAAAGAATGAGATCAGGGAGAGGATCGAGGAGAACATCCGGGCGATGTTCAGAAAGACGCTCGCCGCCGCCACGAACGAACAGATCTATCAGGCGCTGGCTTTTCTCGTGCGGGACGCCATCATAGACAAATGGATCGCGACGCACAACTGCTATCGCGACAGGGACGTGAAGATCGTCTATTACCTCTCCATGGAGTTTCTCATGGGGCGCTTCTTCGGCAACACCATAATGAACCTGAAGGTCTTTGACAAGATACGGGATGTGCTGGATGACATAGGCGTCGATTACAACCTGCTGGAAAACGCGGAGCGGGACCCGGGCCTCGGCAACGGCGGCCTGGGCAGGCTCGCCGCCTGCTTCCTCGATTCGCTCTCGACCATGGGATATCCGGCCTACGGCTGCGGCATACGCTATCATTACGGCATATTCGAGCAGGACATCATAGACGGCTACCAGGTGGAGCGGCCGGACAACTGGCTGGAGAACGGGGACGTCTGGGGCCTAAAGCGTGCGGAGTACACCGTGGAGGTCAGGTTCTTCGGCAGGGTAAACCCCATCAAGCAGCCGGACGGCAAATACAAATTTGAGCACGTCGACTGCCAGCGCGTGAAGGCCGTCCCGTATGACTACCCCGTGCTGGGTTACGGCAACAACACCGTCAACACCCTGCGCCTCTGGGACGCGCAGGCGCTCAACGCCTTTGATCTGCAGTCCTTCAACAAAGGGGACTTTGACCGCTCGTCGCAGGAGCAGAACCTGGCGCGCACGCTGACGGATGTGCTGTACCCGGCGGATGATTTTGTGGCGGGCAAGGAGCTGCGCTTAAAACAGCAGTATTTTTTCATATCCGCCACCCTCCAGCGCATTTTCATACGCTTTAAGGAGATGCACGAGGATTTCAGCCTGCTGCCCGATAAGGTCCAGATACAAATGAACGATACGCACCCGTCCATGGCCGTGGCGGAGATGATGCGCCTCATGCTGGACGAATACGGCCTGGAATGGAACGACGCCTGGGACATAACGCGGAAGGTCTGCTCCTACACCAACCACACCATCATGGCCGAAGCCCTTGAAAAATGGCCCATTGAGATATTCAGCCGCCTGCTGCCGCGCATATACATGATTGTGGAGGAGATAAACCGGCGCTTCTGCGGGCTGCTGGTCATGCGCTACGGGGACGACCCGGACATGTTCCACACCACGGCCGTCATCGCGGACGGCCAGGTCCGCATGGCCTACCTGGCCATAGTGGGCAGCCATTCCGTAAACGGCGTCGCCGCCATACACACGGAGATACTTAAAAGCCAGGAGCTCAAGAATTTCTATGAGATATACCCGGAGAAGTTCAACAACAAGACCAACGGCATAACCCAGCGCCGCTGGCTCAAGCTGGCCAACCCGAAACTGGCGGAGCTCATCACGGAGGCCATAGGCGACAAATGGATCACCGACCTGGACGAACTGGAGCGGCTCCTGCCATTTGCCGACGACGCCGCCTTCAGGGACAGGTTCATGAAGATAAAGCGCGCGAACAAGCAGGCCCTGGCGGATTATCTGCGCTTTAAACAGGACATCGTGTTAAACGTCGATTCGATATTCGATATCCAGGTAAAGCGCCTGCACGAGTACAAGCGCCAACTGCTCAACGTGCTGCAGATACTCAATATGTATAACAAGCTCAGGGTCGATCCGTCCGTGAACTTTGAGCCGAGGACCTTTATCTTCGGCGCGAAGGCCTCCGCCAATTACCGCCGCGCCAAGCTGATCATCAAGCTCATCAACAGTGTGGCGGATCTGATCAACAACGACAAAATGACCGGCGGGCGCATCAGCGTACATTTTGTCAAGAACTACTGCGTCTCCCACGCCGAGAAGCTCATCCCCGCCGCCGACGTCAGCGAGCAGATATCCACGGCCGGCAAGGAGGCCTCGGGCACGGGCAACATGAAATTCATGCTGAACGGCGCCCTCACCGTCGGCACGCTGGACGGCGCCAACGTCGAGATACTCGAGGAAGTCGGCAATGAAAACATCTTCATCTTCGGGCTGAGGGCCGACGAGGTGCACAAGATGGCCGTGGAGAATTCCTATTCCCCCTGGGACGTGTGCAATATGGACCATGACCTGCGGGCCGTCCTTACACACCTTATCGACGGGACGCTCTCAAAGAGCAATCCGGACCTGTTCAGAGAGATATATGACGCGCTGTTGAACGGCTACGGCGGGTCGCGCGCGGACGAATACTTTGTGCTCAAGGACTTCGCCGGTTACTGCGCCGCGCAAAAACAGGTCAACGACAGGTATCAGGACGCGCAGGCCTGGACGAGATCCGCTATCGTCAACGTGGCCAAGGCCGGCAAATTCTCCTCCGACCGCACGGTGCGGCAGTACGCCGGAGAGATCTGGGGTCTGAAGCCAGTGGAGATTTAGGAGCTAGAGGCTAGGAGCTAGAGGTTAGAAGCTAGAGGTTAGAAGCTAGATAAGAGTGTGGGGACGGGCCTTCATATGTGCTAATTTAACGTGAGTTCGGATATTGATAATTGCGGCGCCAATTCCTTTTGGAATGGCTCCCTTATACCACTACCGGCTAAAGCCGGAAGACTTGGCTGCCGCCTGAAAGGCGGTCGAATGGACCGCGTATACGCTGACCTGTAATTAGCCGATCAAATTTGGAAGTAACTCTCCGGCTTAATTCGCTGAAACGGTTCGCTCACCATAACAAATTCAGCCGCCGAGTCAAAAATCCAGTTGATCAGCTATAGAATACGAAATCCGCGGTTTCACAGGATTTACCGAAGGGAAATCCGTCGGACTCATGTTGTTGTTGGGACGGCCTTGGCCGTTCGCCGGATATTAAATCACAAATATCAGATCACTGCGGGGCAAGAGCGCTGTTCGGCTCAGCGGTTTTTCTAACCTCTAACCTCTAGCCTCTAGCCTCTATAAGGGAGGGGCCGCGATGACTTTCTTTGTTGTTTGTTTTGGCATTGGCGCCGGTTTTACCATAATTTCTTTCCTGCTGGGGCATCTTGATTTTTCGGACCTGGGCGGGCATTTTGACGCCGGCGCGCACTTCGACGCCGCCCACACGGACGCGCACTTCGACGCCGCCCACGGGGGGGCGCACGCCGGCCCCGGCGGCGGGCATTTCCATTTCTCGAATCTGCTCTCGATTTTCCGCCCGGCCGCGATATCGCTGTTTTTGGTGGTGTTCGGCGGGAGCGGCATCGTGCTCTTGAACATGACGGCGCCGTTTGTATACGCGGTGATAATCGGCGCGGTTATCGGCGCGTTCTGCGTATACCTGCTGATAAAGCTCGTGCTCAACCCGCTCTCCAGGGCGCAGAACACCAGCGCCCTCAGCAACGACGAGCTCATGTGGAACATGGCGCAGGTGTGCGTAAGGATACCGGCCTCGGGGCTGGGCGAGATCAGCTATACCATCAAGGACAGCGTCGGCAGGGGGCCGGCCAGGACCCGTGGCGGCCAGGAGATCGCCGCGGGGGAGAGCGTCATCATCGAAGGCGTCGAGGACGGCGTGTTCTATGTGGCGCGCTGCGCCGCGGCCGCGGATAAAGAGAAGAATAATATAATGCAATAAAATTTTAACAAGGAGAGGATATTATGTTGCAAGGTCTGCTGCTGGGGCCGGCGATCGTCATCATCGTCATAGTGCTGGTCATTGTTTTTCTCATCCTGTTCGTCATCTCGTCGTTGTGGAAGCGCGTGCCGCAGGACAAGGCGATGGTCGTGACGGGCCTGAGCAAGCGCGTCATATCCGGCGGCGGCGGGCTGGTCGTCCCGATGTTTGAGCGCGTGGACGTCATCTCGCTGGAAAACATCAAGATCGAGGTGCGCACGGAGGGGGCGCTCACGGAGCAGGGCGTGGGCATCATCGCCGACGGCGTGGCGGTATTGAAGGTGAGGAGCAGCAAGGAGAGTATCCTGGCCGCCATGGAGCAGTTCAACACCGGCGTCCAGGCCAACACCATCATGGCCATCAAGAGCATCTCCAAGGACGTGCTGGAGGGCAAGCTGCGCGAGATCGTCTCCAAGATGACTGTGGAGGAGATCTATAAGGACAGGGAGAAGTTCGCCTCGCAGGTGCAGGAGGTGGCCGCGCTGGATCTGGTCCAGATGGGCCTTGAGATCAAGGCGTTCACGATACGCGACATCTCCGACGAAAACGGTTACTTATCCGCCCTTGGCAAGAAGCGCATCGCCGAGGTCAAACGCGACGCCGACATAGCTCAGGCGGAGGCCGCCAAGGAGACGAAGATCAAAACGGCCGAGGCCAACCGGCTTGGCGAGCAGGCGCGGCTGGACGCCGAGGCCCAGATAGCCCAGGCTTTCAAGGACAGGGAGCTCAAGATGCAGGCCTACCGCCAGGAGCAGGAAGCCGCGAAGGCCGTCGCGGACAAGGCGTATGACATACAATCCAATAAATCCAACAAGGAAGTGACCTCTACGCAGCTCGAGGTGCAGCTTCTGGCCAAGCAGAAGGAGACGGAGATCCAGCAGCAGGAGAGCCTGCGCCGCCAGCGCGAGCTGGAGGCCACCGTCCAGAAACAGGCCGACGCCGACAAATACAGGATGGAGCGGCAGGCCGACGCCGACAAGTACACGGTGGAAAAGTCCGCCGAGGCCAAGAATTACATGGAGATACAGTCCGCCGAGGCGCGCTCCAAGGCCATCCGCATGGAGGGCGAGGCCGCCGCGGACGCCATACGCATGAAGGCCCTGGCGGAGGCGGAAGGCATGCGCAAGAAAGCCGAGGCCTATAAGATGTATAACGACGCCGCGGTCACGCAGATGGTTATAGACCGCATGCCGGAGATCGCGCGGGCCGTGGCCGATCCCCTCGCCAGGACGGAGAAGATCGTCGTCATCGACAACGGCGGCGCGGAGGGCAAATCCGGGGCCTCTAAGGTGACCAATTACGTGACGGATATCATGTCCACGCTGCCGGAGGTCGTCAAGACCCTCACCGGTTTCGATATCGGCGAGGCTTTGAGGAAGGCGGGCGGCTCCGCCGGGAAAACGGCCGCGGAGACCGGCGTGGAAGCGGAAGAAAAGTCTGTAGCGTCGGTTTGATTCACAGAGCGGACGGCTCTGCCCGCCCGTGACCATGATCAGACGTAACATTAAAAATCATCGCATCTCCGGGCTTTTCCCCGATCTTACATTAACCAAGAAAAGCGCGAAACAAGAAAAGCGCGGCGTTTTTTCGGAAGCGCCGCGCTTTATAAAACGCGGCTATGCGCGAAAAGAGGTTAAGTAAATGCCATTATGCGATGACAAAGCTTTTGCCAGGGCAATAGCGATACTATTAGCTGATTCTAAAACCATAGAAGAAGCCAGAGAGAAGTTTATGCAGTTATATAAAGAAGACGTGGTAATTGTAAGGATACTTGGCAAACAAGCTGATAGTACACAATAACTTAATCCGATAACTTAATCCGATAAATCCAAAGGAGGGCAAACGATGTCAGACGTATCGGTAAAGAAGATTCAGCACGGCGTTTTCGGCAACTGCGCGGAGATAGACAACGGGCGCTTAAAGCTCATAGTGACGCTGGATTTTGGGCCGCGCATCATATACTGCTCGATCCCCGGCATGCAAAACATGTTTTATGTCGATGAGAAAAGGGCGGGCCTCGGCCCGCTCCTGCCGGAATATGACGGCGATATACACCGCGTGTACGGCGGGCACAGGCTCTGGGCCTCCCCGGAGGTCCTGCCGCGCTGTTACTGCCCGGACAATCAGTCGGTCTCTTTTGTCCGCAACGAGTACGGCGCGGTCTTCACCGCCCCCGTCGAAAAATGCACGTACCTTCAAAAATCCATCGGCGTGACCATGGCGGAGGACGTGGCCAGCGTGACCGTCGAACACGTGATAAAAAACTGCGGCGTTTGGGAGGTGGAGCTCGCGCCGTGGGCGCTGACCATGTTCGCGGCGGGCGGCAGGGAAATCGTGCCCATGCAAAACCCCAAGACCGGCCTGCTGCCCGACAGAAACCTGACCCTATGGGATTATTCCAATATGGCGGATAAGCGCGTGTACTGGGGGAGGGAGTACGTGACGCTGGCGCAGGACAAGGGCGCCGCGGAATCGTTCAAGTTCGGCCTCGATAACCGCTCCTGCTGGGTCGCCGTGTTTGTGAACGGCCAGGTCCTCGTCAAGTCCTTTGATTATATCGAGGACGCGCTGTACCCCGACGGCGGCTGCAATTTTGAGACCTTCACAAACGCCGATTTCCTTGAGTGCGAGTCCCTCGGGCCCCTGACGCTCCTGCCCCCGGGCGAGACCGCCTCCCACGGCGAAACCTGGGAGGTGTACGAATCCGCCGCGCTCCCGGACCCCCCGGACGGCTCAAAAACCGGCTCGGACTGTATCAATTACGAGAAAAAGCTTGCCGCGATAATAAATAAATATAATTCATGATAAATTGACATATTTAAGGAAAACATATAGGAAAGCATGCGCGCACGAATGATCATGCCGCCGGGAGGTTTGCGTCCTATGTTTTCCGAAAGGATCAGAATCAAGACCAAGATGATCATGGTTTTTTCTGTCATTTTGGTCTTGAGTTGTATTATGTTCATATCCGCCGTTGTGTATATCAAGAACGCCGATACCAAATATTCGCAACTGATAGACCTTACCGAGACGGCCATTGTGCAGTCGGAATCCTTCAAGACCGGTTTCTATCAGATGCGTATTGATATCATGAAACTGTTTGTGGCCACCGACGCGGCGGACCTCGCGAATAAGATCTCGACGACCGACAGCGAAGTGACCGCGTCCGATGCCGCGCTCAAATCCCTGCTGGATTTCGCCGCGGCAAACCCCTGGCTGCTGACAAGCGACCAGATATCACATTTGCAGTCTGATTATAACAGCTATATAGGCATGCTGCCGGGCATTCAGAACGCCATCAAGGGCGGCGATACAAACGCGGCGATCGCGATGCTAAATACCTTCGCCTCATACGCGAGCAACATCTCCGATACGCTCAACGCCGCCACGGAAAACTCCAGAAACAACTCGACGCGGGAATCGAACCGGTATACGGCCGATATGTGGCTTTTTATCATAATAATACTGTCGGTTTTCGCGGCCTCCGTCATAATATCCATAATCCTGATCAACCTCGTCGCCAACAGGATATCGGCGCGGCTGGGCCATGTGACGCGGACGCTCAAAGGCGTCGCGCGCGGGGACTTCTCCGGCGGGGCCGGAAGCGACGGCACGGACGAGCCCTCGCAGATATCCAACGCCACGGCCGTCGTCATGGAGCAGGTCGACAAGCTCATCGCCGGCATAAACGAGATGTCCAAAAAGCTGAATACGGAGGGGCGGATTGAAGCCGCCGTCGACGCCTCGCAGTTTGAGGGCGCCTACGCGGAGGTGGCGAACGGCATCAACGCCTCAATACACGGCGTCGCGGCCATTCTGAGAGAGAGCGCGGAGCTGGCGGGCAAATATGCCGCCGGCGATCTGAGCCAGGCGCCGTCCGAACTCGCCGGGGAGCGCAAACAGCTCTCGGACGGCTTCGCGGGCCTGCGGAACACGCTGATCTCCATCAGGCGCGATATAGGCGCGATTGTCGAGGCCGCCTCCGGCGGGGATCTCAGCAAACGCGTCGAACCCGGGCGGTATAAAGGGGCCTGGAACGAGCTGGCCTCGGGCATAAACAGCCTCATAGAGGGCGTGGACAAGCCGGTGACGGAGGCCATCGCCTCGCTAGGGGCCCTGGCCGGCGGCGATCTCTCCGCCAGAATAACAGGCGATTACGAGGGCAAGTTCGCTGAGATAAAGGACAGCGTCAACGCCACCATGGATTCGCTCTCCCTGTACATCGGCGAGATTTCAAGGGTGCTCGGGAGCATGTCCGGGCGGGATTTCGACATCGACGTTGGGGCCGGCATGGATTTTATGGGCGATTTCGCCCCCATCAAGACCGCCTTGAACGATATACTCGGCACCTTCGGCGATATCCTGAAGGAGATTTCCGCCTCCGCAGAACAGGTGGCCGACAGCGCCAAGCACATCGCGGATTCCAGCGTGGGCATCGCGCAGGGCGCGACGCAGCAGGCCGCTTCCATTGAAACGCTGGCGCGCGGCGTCACCGAGATGGCAAAGCGGTCCGAGGAAAATTCCGGCAACGCCAAAACGGCCAGCGGCCACGCGGACGACGTAAAACAGTTCGCGCAGGTGGCCGATACCGAAATGAGCCAGATGCTCAATGCCATGGGGGCCATAGATGAGACGTCGGCCAATATCTCCAAAATCATAAAGGTCATCGAGGACATAGCCTTCCAGACCAATCTGCTGGCGCTGAACGCAGCCGTGGAGGCCGCCCGCGCCGGCCAGCACGGCAAGGGCTTCGCCGTGGTGGCGGAGGAGGTGCGCAGCCTCGCCCTCAGGAGCCAGGAGGCGGCGTCCGAGACCAACGGCCTCATCGAGGGGTCTGCGGAGAGGGTCCGCGAGGGCAAAAAAATCGCCAACCAAACGGCGGAAACCATGCGCCAGATCACGGGCAAGATCAATGATATCTCGCGGATAATAAGCGACGTCGCCGGCGTGTCCGAGAGGCAGGTCGCCGATATAGGCAGGATCAACGCCGGCATCTCCCAGATCCAGGAGGTCACCCAGGTCAACACCGCCGCCAGCGAGGAGGAGGCTTCCGCAAGCCAGGAGCTTTCAAGCCAGGCGGAGGTGTTCAGATCCATCGTCTCGAAGTTTAAACTCAGGGAGGACCGCGCGCCCGCCGCCCGGCGGCGCGTTCCGACGGCCGCCCCGGCGGACGCCAATGACACGGCAGAATCCGGGGATCAGGCGGACGATCCCCCCCGGGATATCCGCGCCGGCGCAAAGCCTGCCGAACCGCCCGCGGTTTCCGCGCCGGTCCGCTCCGGCTCCCCGGAACCGGACATAGCTGCGCCGGAGTATGAAAGGAGCGATTTCGGCAAATATTCATGAACGCCGCCGGACCAACCTTGTAGTGTCTTATCCGCAATAAATAAAAACCGGCCGTTACAGCCGGTTTTTATTTGCGCGCGCCCGCGGGCCGCTGGCGCCGCTTGCGTCAAGCGCGCCGCCTTACGGGTTTACGGGTTCCATTTGGCCGCGATGGTGAGGTTGGACTTGACGGGCTGGGTGAAGTCATACTTCACGTCCCCTAAATACCAGCCCAGGAACGTGCTGCCGGCCTTGACCGGCGTGGCCGGGCTTGTGACGGCGCTTCCGTAGTTTACGGATTTGACCACGTTGGCGGCCCCGTTGTTCTGGACAAACGTCACCGTGCATACCGTCACGGTCCACTTGGCCGTCAATGTAAAGCTTGCGGTGACAGCGGTCGCGAAGTTATAGGCTGTTGTCCCTTTGAGCCAGCCGCCGAAGGTATAGCCTTCCCTCACGGGGTCGGCGGGCTTGGCCACGGTTGAGCCGTAGG
>JGI20166J26741_11552251_pt1 | contig 24339 bp, 15 predicted proteins | sample TergutCu122P5_FD_26741 | JGI IMG/M metagenome (IMG submission 26741)
CTTAGTTTTATGTTTAGTTGTGTTTTGTGACTGTAAAAATAAGATTTTCTTCACATACTTGTTCTTGACAACACAACGGGGATGACTCACCTTAAGATTACATTTGTAAGGTATTTTAATAAAAAAGATATCCATCTAAACATTTGCAATAGTAAAGCGTTCTGTGTCTTTGTTCTTTGGTGAGGCCTGATGATGGCTCAAAGCCAGAGCCATAACTAATCACCTATAAAATAATTTTAATGCTTGTTGTATGTGATGGACATTGAGTGAATAAACTGTGGTGACATTAATTTCTAGGTTACATGGAGGAAATAAAACTGGGCAAATATGGGAACATACCAAATAATGAAAAATATAAGAATCTTGCATTACCCTCTTTCTCTTTTCATAAGTATCATTTAAGAAATTCAAAGACAAACATCACCCTCTAATGTACAAAACAGCATTAAACCAACCTGGCACAGCTTGTCGGCAATTTGAGAAAGGATCCCCTGTGAATCCTGAAGGACAAGAGCATGTTGGAATGTGGTTAATAACATCACATCTAGCATTCTGTCCACATGTTCCAGGACATGGGTCTCGACACTTGTTGTGGATGCAAGCTTGGTCTCGGTTGCATTCTGTGTTCAGTACACACTCAGGACGACAAGCTTCATATGGATTGCCCACATACTCAGGAGAACACTCACACACACCTCCAGGCCTGAGTATTGGGAAGAAAGGATGAATTAGCATACTACATTTTATGTTACTCATATCATGCACATTCTTATGAATAATACATCAACCAACATATGCACTTAATAAAATACAATTAATGACAAGTATTAAACTCCTACACATTTTGGCACTGGGGCGTCATCCTCAGGGAGCTGTCTATGACAAAGGAATGTAAGTCCAACACGTTAATCTAGGTACTGTACTGTCCTTAGTGGAATACGACAGTTCTAAAATATATGAAGTTGATATACAAAAAATTACAATGTTGTGATACTAAAATTATATGATAGTGAGCCGTTCCAGGTACAAGTTCATAGTTGTTTGTATTCTGTATGGAGTATGTATCAATACACCACCCAACATGACACATTTTGCACAATCCATCGTGCAAGCTCTTTTTGGATCACATGAGATCGGGACAGATGTAGGTATGTGTACTCCATACAGAATATAAACAACTACGAACTTATACCTGATACCTGGAACACCTCACTATCATAATTTTAATATCACAATACTGCAATTTTATGCTTAACAACTTTATGTATTTTAGAATTTTAAAATTTTAATCATTCCAATAAGGGTAATGCAATACCTAGATTAATGTGTTGGGCTTATATTCCTTTGTGCTAGAAAGGTCCATGAGGATGATACCCCAGTGCTGAAACATGTAGGAGTTTAATACATGTCATAAACTGTGTTTTATTAAGTGCATTTTTTGGGTGATATATTAATTAATAGCATACTGCACATGACTATACTACTGCTACCACCATTTAACCAAAACATGAAAAACAATTATTAATGCAGTTTGTGTAAAGATGTTGTTTGGACACTCAAATGGTTCAACAGGATCAATGGAGCTCAATCTAAAGAGAGAGAAGAAAAAAAAGTTGTGGGTCTGAAGTTAAACGCTGCAAAAGCACATGTTAAATGAACTTCACTCATTTTCCCCATGGACTGTATGCAGTATGCCACTTACTGTTAAAATAACAACAGTTTACCTTCCCTTTCTGTATGCCAACAATTTCTAACCCAACAGTTTTAATTATAATTATCATACAGCCTTTATTTTGTCTAAACAAGTAACTTTCATTATTCAGTGTTGTAACTTGCATCATCACAATAATAGTGACATTTGACCATGATTATAACCCTCAGATACAGGCTTGTTACGCTGTTGGTGTATTCAAACAATTACTGGGGAATGAGTATCTCATTCAACTTTAACCTTTTGAAATCAAAATGCCAAACATGATTATACATGGCACTGCCATGGGCCATTCTGGTTTTAAACAAATGATGAATGCAACGTGTATAGAGAACAAGGTTTTGTTACAAAATTTCTTGTTCATTAACCTGTTTAATATGTAACTTGCCTCATACAATAGAGTTCAATTTGTACCGTGATAGGAAAATATATTCTTTGCCTACAAAATAAGAAAGACACCTATATCAAACGAATAAAAAACTGTGTTGAGTACATTAATTTATTAAACAGAGCCCCTGTATACTTAAAAAATACATTAGGCCAATCACAGCATTACTTTTCGAGTGCCGGAGTTCTGTTTAATTCAAATGGGAGGCCACATGCAACATATGTATATACAACAACAACAACAACAACAACAACAACAACTACTACTACTACTACTACCACCACCACCACTACCACTACCACCACCACCACCACCCCTGCCAAAAACAAAAACTGTATTAGATGTATTTGAAACATAACACCATCTGCTACATCTGTTACACCTGCAATATTCATACCTGCATACAGCATTTGGTCCGCAGGGTGATGGATTGCATGGATCAGCCCTTGGTGGTGGTGTACTTGGTGGAATCGGGCTGCACTGTGTAAATGGATCCCCAGTATGTCCATCATTGCAGAGACACACGGGGATATGGTTGAGAACATGACAATTGGCATTGTAGCCACAAGATCCAGGACAGGGATCCTGACATTTCTGATTCATACATGCTAACTGGCTAAGGCATTCTGCACTCAGAACACATTCTGGACGACAGCTAGGTGGTGCTCCAATGTAATCAGGCAAGCATGAACAGGCAGGGTTCCCAGCCACGATCTGACACTGCGAGTTGGGGCCACATGGAGATGGAAAGCAAGAAGGTGGACTTGGAGTGGGCTCCGGTACAGGAGGCATAGCTGAAAGTTTCAAAAAACAGTAAAATTAATTTCATTCTGCATAAAAATATTGAAATAAAACACAGAAAATTTTCATATATAGGAGGTCTCTATTGTATTATCTCTATGTTAGATTATTAGTATCCATCTGTTTCTTACTGAAGAAGGGCAAAACAAGTAATTTTTAGTTGTTTATTATGTTAACATAATTGGCCTCTGTTACCAAAAAGTGCTACTTTTTCCTCTACTATTCTATGTTAAGATTTTTACCTTATGTGGCTCTTGTCCTATGCATGTAGTCAAAGCCACAATAATTATTTTTTGTAAGCCATGCCCAATTCTGTCTGTGTTAAATATGCCTGACTTCCATATATTATTGAACAGCAAGTAGCAGCAGTTTCTAAATTAATGAGTTACACACAGTGTTACAATTCTGTGTAGGTAATGCCAGGTCAAAGCATCAGCCAGGACACTGGTTATCCTGAATGAGACTTTTCATGCTTTTCCTCAACCCTTCCAGGCAGATGCCAGTAAAGTATCTTGATTAGGTTACAATCATACCATTCCAAATCCTTCCAAATTCATCACTCATCAACCACTGCATCACTAATGCTACATAACCCAATACACTGACAGCATTACAACTGAAAAAAAAAAAAATCTGTGGCAAATATATTTTAAAATATCAAGGAAATTATCACTACAGACAGAATCATGTAGTTTCAATGCTACATGAATCCTTAATTTCTTGGTTATACATTTCAAGCAATATCATAATAAAGAGCCAATGCTTACGTTGTGGTGTGCACTGACTGAATGGATCTCCTGTAAAGCCAGGGGGACAAGCACAGATGGGGTTGTGGTTCTTTGTGGTACACTGAGCACCAATGCCACAAGTGTTAGGGCATGGATCAGCACATTTGAGATTCACACAGGCTCTATCCTGAGGACACTCGGAGCTGACTACACACTCAGGTCGGCACTGTGGAGGAGACCCAACATAGTTCTGCAGGCATGTGCACACAGCTTGCTGGTTTACCACACGGCACTGGCTATTGGGACCACAAGGTGATGGGGAACATGGATCCCGAGGTGGTGGTGGAGCTGCAAAAAGTAATTCTCATATAATTAATTTGTCACCTCAATTAAAGTTCCTACCCATTATATGATTTCTATGGGGTCCATACAATGTAGTTTAAAAATAAAACTCTCCATTATATAAGCCTGCCTACACACAAATGTTTTCAGTGATTATGAGAATAATATATACTCAGAAGTTTGCCACAGTAAGCATCAATTATGGCACTGTTATTCAAATAATGCTAAATATCCAGAATTTCTACAGGAATGCTCAATTATACATCATAAACTACCTCTAAGTGACCATATGTTACAGACACGTGAGCAGATTTCCTGCTCTTTAGTAAGTAGGTTTGAAGTTTGAATCTCGGCCCACAGACCAGGCATCCTGGAAAAATTTTTCATGGTTTAACCTCCATCATTCCAAATAAATGCCAGAACATTACCACAAATTAAATCATTCAACACCCTTTCAAGTTCATTATTCAATACACATCCTCTCTTTTGATGTTATAAAAACCAAAAGCTAAACTATATTAAACTATGGAAAGTGTCATTAAATAAAATATAAACAAACAAACGAATCTCTTGTTAAATGTATTTCTGTCACACATTTTTTATAAACAATCTCTCATATCTCTAGATTTTCTTCATGAAATCTTGTGTCTGCTCTCACTTTCATTCTTAAATATTACAACAATGAAGACACAGGAGGAAAGCACAAATGATTAACTTGTTGCAGGACCAGTAAGTTGGTTTTCCCTTTAGCCTCAAATAAGCAGCAAAATCATTAACACATTGCGTATATTATTTTGTTGTACTGTCAAACTGAAAACATGAACAACTGTGGGCATACATATCACATACTTTCACAATACAATAAAACATCTTATCGCACCACCAATATTTTAAATAACAAGGGCACTTGGAAATATCAATACAATCCAAGGTGCATGGGTAGGAGATGGGCTGATCTAAATTTCATTTTCTGTTAATACTGTACATGGGTGCTTGTGAAAATGGGGTTGTCAGAAATCTAGAAAAATCAGTTACCTTCACAGACAAATAATTTAGAAAGAGCACAAAAATCTATACCAGTTGATCATAAGGGAGTAAGTCCCTCCTGTTCCAGACAGTTGCTACGATATTGCGAATTCTGAGTTGAAGTTACAACATGGGGACTGTGGGGGAAGGGGATTGCGCGAGTCATAGAAATATTATTAATGACTTATTCTTCTGTAATGTGAAACCACAATCTATACAGTGATGAATAAATTTGATATTCCATTCTCCAGACAACACACTGAGGAAGAACAAAAAACTGCAACATGCTAAATATTCATTTCATAATTGTTACCAAGTTTCATTCACAGTTGATGTTCATATGAAGTTGGTCCAATACTCATCAGCCCCTTTGCTTCATACTGCTATGCAAGGTAGTAAATAAGTCCTTTAAATCAATGCTAATGTAGAAGGACTCTAAAGGAATGGTAAACCATCAGTGACTAGAAGGTAGATTTTCTTTAGTATTTGTACAAGCCTTCCTTCAATATGGACATGAGTGTTGATAGGTTTTTCTGATCTAAATAATGTATAAAGAAAATGTACTCACGTGTTGGTGGTATTGGTCGACACTGGAAGAACGGGTCACCTGTAAACTGTATCGGACATGTACATGTTGGAATGTGGTTCACCACACTGCACTGGGCTCCAGACCCACATGTTCCTGGACATGGATCCACACATTTGAATGTGATGCACGCTAAAACTTCAGTGCAGTCTGAGTTCACTTCACACTCACGCCTACAGCCTCTCTGATCATATGGGTCACCTTCGTAGCCGGGCAGACAAGTACATGAACCTGCACCATTCCTCTCTCGGCATTCAGCATTTGGTCCACATGGAGAGGGGAAGCAAGGGTTTACTGGTGGTGTACGTTCTGTAGCTGCAAAATTATATTCTTGTTACCAATGGACAAATTCAGAGAGCAACAAATAAAATTATTTGCACACAAAATATCCATGCTGTACCTGCTTTCATCTGTTGAAAGAACTGGATCGCAGCTGGCAAGAGAAACAACAAAAACAAAAACAAAAACAAAAACAACAACAACAACAACAACAACAACAACAACGATGATGCCAATAAAAACTACAACAACAACAATCATGATGGTGATAACAATAGGAACAGCAGCTGCACTACACTTAATATATGAAGAATGTTACCCTGTGCAATGTTGCAGCTCATTCTTACAACAGTTTGTTATTTTTTTTTCCATTCACATGCAGTTTTTGCTAAAATAAGGACAGAAGTATGAAGAAAGTGAAACTTTAACATAATTGGGTTTAGAGCTTTTAGTTGGAAGTCTAATAACTACCATAAACATCTGGTGCATGGCCTAATGACTGAAGAAGGAAGAATCATCACAAAGACTCCCAAGGTCAAGTACCCAGCACCCTTCACTAATAGACAGAGTCATCATAAATACTGTACATTTACTCATCTATGTACACAATATGAATGTTTATTCACCTCATGTTTTAGTGCAATTATGCATAATTTTCAGCTCAAGTTCAAACTGTGTGTTCACGTGATAACAATTAACATTTTGGCTTGTCAACTCACTCACTCACTTAGCTGCTCTCATTTTTTCACTTAAAGAGTGCAAAGAAACCTTCAGTTACAAAAGTAGAACCATACAAATTTGTCCATCCCCCTTGTACCAAATCTATCTACCAGAAATAGTTTAGTTGCTTTCAGCATCTATTTGACAGTTCCACAAACCTGTACATGTAGAATAAATGTGTTTTCTAAATTTAATATGGTTTCAGCACAAGTAGATATCATGTTTGTACTCTGATGCATATACACAGCAGCTGTGTCAGTCTCTGGAAAGATGTTTGTTGATACACAACTCAAGTTGCCTCTTTGATAGTTTGGCACAAAGATAGAATTTGGCAAATAGACACTATTATGTTACTGCTTCTAAATCTTTGTTGTTGTATGCTTTCTTCTGGGTAATCCTCCAGCATCTGAATTTTATATACCGGCGTTTCGGAACACTCTGTCTGTTCCATCTTCATAGGTGGATAGGTATGAAGATGGAACAGAGTGTTCTGAAACGCCGGCATATAAAATTCAGATGCTGGGGGATTACCAAGAAGAAAGCATACAACATTCAGAACACGGCAAAAGTTTGAAATCAAGAATAAATCTCTGTTATTTTGAATTAATACTCTGACTTAATTTACACTTCTAGAATATGTTACATATTAGAAACAACCAAATATTATCCATGAAGGACAAATGAACACACATTTGACATCAGTTTAGGTTCACTCCCCTGTGTTCTGATAGAGTTTCTTCACTAAGAATTATTTTGGGTTTCCTTTAAATGATTATTCTTTTCATCAAAATCAAGGATGTTAGTGTGGCTGGCATATTTGAAATTTCTTCTGAATCAGTACTCTCTTTACAAAAACGAATAAAAATATAACAAATTAAATAAACTCATTGATGCTATCAGACCACATAGTTAAAATACCTTTTAAGCACTATGACTTCAACATTCAGCACAGTAGGAAATATTACTGTGTTAAGAATGATAGACAATTGAGAAATAAATGACTTAGTATGATTCAGTGCATTAAGCAGATGTGCATAATGCTGACTGGCCAACTGCTAATATATCATTTGCCACGCACAGCTTCTAATAATCTAAAGTTCTCTGGATTACTTGGTTACTGGTTTTCATTCATCATCTAGTACTCCAAATGAAACACAACACCAAATAACTGTGAAAAGTTCTTTCTACTGGGCACACCTAAGTAGGTGCTTTCCTAACCCTTCACCTGAAGATGGAAAACAGATCTAATCCTTGAAACACTGTGTTCCATTTGCAATTCTATAAGACAGACATAGCTCAGAAACCAAACGATCCTAAATCTTGTGTTCTGTTCTGCAACCTTCTCTAACAAAATAGATTGTCACTACTCCATAGTGCAGGGTACTAACAGAGAAGCTGAAATGTGCAGTCCCAGCCCTTTGTGAAATGAAGACCGTCCACTACCATATCCACCAGGTTCTGCCACTGGACTCTCAGGTAAACAAGTGAAAGGAGTCCTCTCTCTCACATCCTATTTATTCAAGAACCATGCCAGTATTATCATCTTATCTATACCTTGCTCTCACTTTCTCTTGCTTAGATCACTCCCAAAATCCATCTACAGACACTCCCTGACTTACAGAATTTCAAGCTACATTATTTCAGAATCAGTTAAAAAAATGAAATTATAACACCTTTCAAAACAAGAGCCAACTTTTCTCTTGCAGAATGAACGGGCAATGAGACAAAGGCGGTGGAATAATACTGCTGGGTGATAACACAGGCAGCAGGGCAGTCATCCTGCGGTCAGTCAGGTTCCAGTGTGGATTTCAACCACACTCCCTTGAATATACATTCAAAGCTGGAACTTCATGATATTTCGTAACTTACTATCCAACCTGCCAGCTGGAAGACCATCCAATGCTGGATGTGTACAATTATCTACACGACATATTCATAGCTACTGTCCATGACCTAAGGGCCTTCAACTTTCAGCCACAGTATGAGGCTGTCCCATGTCTTGGTGACAATGGATCCACTCAATATACATCAAGATATACAGCAAGGATGAACACATATCACTCAAAAAAATAGAGCGCAAGGGAAGTTCAAACTTTTCTACCTGATATATGCAGCACTTCAGCTGTGTTGTTTCACACACACATAATACAATATTTTATAAACTACTGTCATATAAAAGTTAGAGCATATTCTTACATGGTGGTGGTGCCAGAATACAGGCTAAATTAGGATTTCCTGTGTAGCCCTGAGGGCATGTACACACTGCATGATGATTCACAACTGAGCACTGTGCAAGAGTGCCACAGACACCTGGACATGGATCTCTGCAGCGTTCATTCTGGCAGGCTAGATTGCTGGGGCATTCAGCATCAAGTGTGCACTCTGGGCGACAGTTTGGAGCTCGTCCCACATAGTTTGGCAGACAAGAGCATGCTGGTTGTGTTCCAACAACCTTACATTGTGAATTGGGCCCACAGGGCGAAGGATTGCAAGGATTTCCAACAGGAGCAGGAGTAGTTGCTAGAATACAAGACACAAGACAAGTACAGAACATGCTAAAAGTAAACAAGTTACAAAGACAGACAATGAAGAACTTAAACACACAATGAAACAAGAAAGAAAGATGAAATAAGAAAATATCAGACAGTAAAAATAGAAGAACTAAAGTGTTATTCTTTGCTGGGAGAAAAACTCTGCAAGAAATTTCCAAAATGTCTTTCTTCCACAAAACCCCTGAATGATCGAAGGTTTTGCAGAGGTCTGAAAATAAAGATGAAAGTTTTTGAAAGTGAAATCTCTCCCAGTCTCTGTCAGGCCAAAATGGAATCTCACTGCAAGGCAACTGCTATTTGACATTGCCTCTTATCTTATACCGAAGGGCAATTAAAAGACATTTCCACAATACATTTCTAGCATAGTCCAATCAAAAAATACTCAAGAGAATAAATGCACACTTGCACATGCCTATGCTTTAGCCACAAAATGCCTGTGAAAAATCATAAATTCAGAAACATTCTGTTTAATAATTCAGTTGGATGGTTGGGGGGGAGTCTTATTTTTAGTTTACTTCAGCTGCTTTCTCTCATAAACAAGAATCAAACTAAAAGCCTTACACACACACAGATTAAAATTTTTATTTGGAGTGCCAACACTGCATTTTTATGCAAAGGGTTTCATGAAAAAACGAGTTTGGGAAACACTGAAATGAATGAACTCTTATGAGTATAATTTAGTATATAATAAGACAACTAGATAACTGAAAACATTTAACTATAGTTTTCAATTAACAAAGTAATGTAACCCAGATTAATAGATATTTCTTGAAATATGCAAAATATCACGCCTCTGCAGATGGGCAGGAGTGAATGTGTCCAACCCCAATCTGGCTAGCATGCTATATGCACAGGTACAGCATCAAGAAAAAAGACACGTTTAAAAAACAGTTGGACACAATGTCAGTAATTTTTCATGTGACAAATTAAGAACTGCATTTTTGCCTGCAGAATACAGGATCTGGCAGTTTTGTAGCAGCCAAAACACCTATTATGGTAACGTAAAATTAATAATAAAATCTCTGAATCATGAATTTGTGGTTAAATTGGTATACAATTAAGTACCAAAATAACACATTAAAAAAACGGATTCTACTTAAAATTAATTCACCAAATTTGAATGTCTGGTATACAGCTATCATCTCTCAAAAGTCAAGGTAAACCCAGCAATTTCGTTGTCAATGCACTTTTGATTCTTGTCCAAGATGTTAAATATTGAATGCCACATTCATTTTATATTCTAACACATCCAGAAGCCCTGTATCAAACATCTGCTGTAATATTTAATATAGGTAATGTAAATTTGAGTTTCTTACAGACTTTCACATGTTCTAGGTCAGCCACAATGACTGGCAGTTCACTACTTGAAACGGAAATACAGTTACGACTTGGGAAACCAGTGCTTCAGCTACAGGTCTACAAGTGACCTCCAGTGCCATAACTTAGCAGAATCAACAACAGAATACAGAAAATATCTAAAAGAAACTCCTCTTTAGGAATAAACGATAGAAAATGAAGACAAGAATGACAGTAAGAAATAGAAAGCTTACTTTCTTGTTTCAGACATCTTGCAAAAGGGTCACCAGTAAAGCCAGCAGCACAGCTACATATTGGATTGTGATTCACAACTTGACAGCGAGCATTAAGACCACATGTGCCTGGACATGGATCCAAACATTTCTGCTTGATACATGCTCGATTCTGAGGGCACTCAGAACTAACAACACACTCTGGTCTACATGACGGTGGATTGCCAATAAAACCAGGAGAGCAGGAACACACAGCATGTTGATTCACCAACCGACACTGACTGTTGGGTCCACATGGAGATGGATCACATGGATTTTGAGGAGGTTCAGCAACAACTAAATGAAGGCAAGAAACAAAGAGAAAATAGCATACATGCCACATTTAACAGACGAAGATTACAGACATTGCAGGCATAAAAATCCCAGTAACTGTAATAGTAGAGAAAATAAAGAGCAAATTATAAGTTATTAAAATAAATACATTTCAAACTCCCATGCAATTGAACTTTCTGCGTATTATGCAATTAGAAGAAAAATCCATAAACATAGCACATGTATAATACTACATCAGCCAGAATTCACAATATTCTTTAATAAAGAAATTTAGAACTTGCTGTTGTTGGAGAAATTTAGCAAAGAATGAAGTGACAGCACAGGAATAAGAAATGAAAAATGTATACTTTCTAACACAAAAATATGACAACTGAAGATGATTTTTCTTTTGTAAGCCTGTTAACAGCAAATGATAAAAAGAGGTATTACATCAAAGTCATATGTATTACAGCAGTACTAGTTTTACTTTCACCATTAGCAAAACACAAAACATTTGAACAATTTCCTTTCAGGCCTGTATATTCATCCCCAAATATGGGTGCTTTTCAAATATTCACTCCTTAATCTGGATGTCATTTTGAAGGAGGAAAGTCTGAAGCTAAAGGACATTTACAAAATATCCCCTTAGGAAACATTTCTTTCTGTAACTCTAGAGACCTAAACAACTACAATCATCTTGCAATTGCTCATATTATGTCAGGGTGCACAGAGAGAAGAAGAATTATCTTACTGGGCTGAATGAGCACACAGGCAGACAGAGGATCTCCTGTGTAGCCCACTATACACGTGCAGGATGGAGCATGATTCACCACGCGACATTCAGCATTCAGGCCACATGTCCCAGGACAAGGATCCACACACTTGTTGTTCAAACATGCTTTGCTGCGATCACAGTCGGAATTAATAACACATTCCGGCCTACAACCAGTGTACGGGTCTCCAAAATATTCCGGCAGGCATACACAAGAGCCAGCACCATTACGCTCTTTGCATACTGCATTGGCACCACATGGTGATGGATTGCAAGGGTTTCTAGGTCCTTCAGTTGGAGTAGGAGCTGGAAAGATTAAATTGGTGATACTGCCATATGTTACAGGTATTATGATTACAGTAGTGCTAAAAATTATAATTACATACATTGTGTCACTAAAAGTACAATAAAATTTTGAGTTATAAGATACAAAAATATGACTTGAGAAACAACAGAACTTCCCCTTGGAAGTATAGCACCATGCATTCTAATGCTGGCACTAGGTGGGAGCAAGTTGTAACTTCATGCTGTGGCTGCTTGACTGCCTAGGAAACAGCCCCTGTTACCCACTTGACAGGAAGTAGGGTGGGCATCAGAGCTGGTGTGGACACTTTAGATAAGAGAAAAATCCCTTAACCCCCCTGAGAATCAAACCCTTATTCCTCAGTTGTCCAACCACAGCATATTCTCTGACTAACAAAACTTAAATGTCTAATGCTTTCACACCAATAAGTAAACATACGAGCTATCAATCTTGTTTCCAACTTCATACAACGTAACCTGATAAGGAAGGAAAAAAAAAAAAAAAATATATATATATATATATATATATGTCTGAGGTCTTTTATGTGTGACAGAAGTAGAAGAGTGTGTTCAGTTTTATAATGTCATATTATCTAATTCATGTTGCTACACTCTTAATTTTAAACAACCAGACCTAAGTAGACTGCTTACTTTGCTGAATTTGTGAGCATCCTGTGAATGGATCACCAGTGTATCCCGTCTCACAGTAACACATTGGGGCATGTTTAACAACAACACAAGTTGCATGGGAGCCACATGACCCAGGACAGGGATCTCTACAACGCTCATTCTGACATGCTAAGTTGCCTGGGCACTCGGCACTGATAGTACACTCTGGTCGACAGTTGGGTGCTCGGCCCAAAAAATTTGGCAAACAAGAGCATGCTGGAGTATTCCCAAGAGCACGACACTGAGAGTTCGGCCCACAAGGTGAAGGAACACAAGGATTTCCACTTGGTGGCTGCTGAACAGGTGGTTCTAGAAAAAGAGTAATCACATGCCAAAAAGAAACCTTCCACCAGTACTGGAATAAGAGAAATGAAATATTTCAAGGACAAATATGTACACCTTTTTAACTGAGAACTTAGATATTTCCAGATTTAATTTCATGCAAACATAAAACCTCACTCAGTATATATTGCAATATTCCGAATTATTAAATGAAGGAAATGTAGACAGTAAACTCACTGCATATAAGTCAAATAATATGAATTATTATATCACGGAAAACAATGGAATGTAGATAATCCTCAAAGCACAGAAGTTTAAGAGTTTTCTTGTTGAACTGAAATGCTCATTCGAAGTACTTTGGTAAAGACTGATAAATACACAGTGTTATAAAGTTGTGTTACCTGAAAGTCACTCAATATGGAACACAAAAACTTTCATCTGTATAAAACACAAGCAGTGCATCGAAAAGGAATAAAAGAAAGTACAGAAAAAATAAAATATAGATAATCAATTCCTAATACATTACATAACATGCATCCATACAAGCAATAATACAAAATTAAATTTTGAAATGATTTTTAAGTTTAGGACATATTATTTGCAATACATATCACAACAGTATCATGTAAGATTTCAACTTTCAGATAGTGTTACTTGAAACTGGACTAAAAAACTAGAAAGTTTGGGATTCTAGCATCTATGTAATTAGGAAAATTTCAGTCCTGGATGACAGTGATATAAGCTGTCAAATACTAAAAACTGTATGAAAGAAAACTTTATAATTGTCCATATATCATACTTGAAGTGTGAAAGAAAAAGGTTAGTGCTTACTTTCTTCCTTCAGACATCTTGTAAAGGGATCACCAGTGAAGCCAGGGTTACAACTACATATGGGGTTGTGATTCACAACTTGACAGCGAGCATTGACGCCACAAGTGCCAGGACAAGGGTCCACACACTTCTGGTTGACACATGCTTTGTCTTGAGAACATTCTGTGCTCACAACACATTCAGGTTTGCAACTTGGAGGTGTTCCTACATAATTAGCCTGACATGAGCAAACTGCATGACCATTCACCACACGGCATTGGCTGAATGGCCCACATGGAGAAGGCTTGCAGGGATCCATAACAGGCTGTTCTGTTGGAGCTGAAGGCATGCAAAGAAATGGTACATGCATGAAAAACTACACATATAATGAAAAGAAAAGATAATTCCAAGTACGTCAAATTCCATGAATTGAAAATAAAATAAGTACAGGTTTTATGAAATAAAGAGTATGGTAGAACCTCCATTATTTGATTTCCACATAGCCACACATCTTCTACTTAGTTATGGTGAATACTAATGGTACTGACATAATTGACATTAATAGTGTAATAATCTTTAAGTGTACTGGATCTGGATAAGAATTAATTTAGATCAGTTCAATAAAAAAAAACTTCCATATGAAGTTACCTCAGCACTGATTATCTGAAATACTGAATGTGCAAAAATAAACACAGATCATGTTAAGGTGTACATAACTGTACATTCACAGCTAAGTAAGTTGTGAGTCAACAGTAACTAAAATATTTAACCTGAATATGCAACACACAAGTAATATACATGAATAGAAACACTTCATGTCAGACAGAACTCTATATACCAGTATGTCTTGTATCAAATACTGGGTTTTATATGTCAGCCTGTCCATTTCCAGGTACACACTTATCAGCATCAATATATCATTTGTTGACACTAAAATCCCTATCATATTCCAATTATATAACATCTCTCATCTTCCACTGTCATTATTGTATCAAACAATTGAGATTACTACCTAGAAAGAAAGACAAATTTCCACTTTCAAGAGATGTAAGTAATATTTAGTATTGTCTTACTAGGTGGAGGAAGATGGCAAGAACTGAGAGGGTTGCCAGTATAGCCAGGCAGACAGCTGCACGAAGGAGCATGATTCACAACACGACACTCTGCATTGAGACCACAAGTGCCTGGGCATGGGTCCACACATTTGTTTCGTACACATGCCTTTGCCCTATCACAGTCTGTGTTGAGAACACACTCAGGGCGACAGCCTGCATAAGGATCACCCGTGTATTCAGGTAGACAGGTGCATGATCCAGCACCATTACGTTCTTTGCACACAGCATTTGCACCACATGGTGACGGATTGCAAGGATCAAGTGGAGCCTCAACTGGGTGAACAGCTGAAAGTTTCATTCAGTCCCTGTTGTTAGCATGTCCATTAAACAGAATACTAGTAAAATTAATTGAAAACCTCGTAGTACCAAACTGTCTATGATGCAGAAAAAGACTAACACAAAATGTGCCATCTTTTAAAGTTGCTGCCACATACACACTACTTGTTAGGCAATATTACTTTGTTGAGTATTATTGTAAAATTCTAAACATTTATCCTAATTTAAAATATATCCACTGAGCTGTTAAAATCTCACACAATTATTACCCTAAGCTGATTAAAATAAGATAATTTATGCAGAAAATGGAACTGTCCATGGCTGAATCCCTGGACTACAAAGCTGATGACAATGAGTACAATACAGGTTAAGAATATATAATACTGGGATGTGACATTATGCAGTTCAGTAAATGCACACAAACACTTCAGAGGAACCTATCTACCAATTTACATGACGTCCCACCTCAAAGAACACAATCTTCATATACATTGTCATGGGAATCACAACCAAGGAAACAGAAACGCTAGTTGGATGAATCATTTTCATGAACCAGATTTCGAAGACTAAGAGAAAGTATGAAGAATAAAGTTCAGTTTGACAGAGTTTCTTTTCCATATTACAAATATATGTCACTGTCTGATGCCAAATTTTTGTAATACAGAAACAAGAAATGTTTGAAACTGAAATTTTCTTTTTTAGTTAATATTTTGTACAATGGGCTGTTCTCCATCAAAATACTAAATACAGTTGAAGAGTTTCTGTGAGGAAATAAGGTTACGTTTTAAAAATCAAAATTCTAACATTCATACGTGTCCACCAAAAGGCGATACAATGCCTTGATTTCATAGCAACCGCGAACACATAAATAGATAATACATACAATGCATTAACAGTCTTTCATGATCTGAGGACAGAGAATGTATTATCTTGTGAGATAATGCCTTCTCAACAGTGAAGGTGATTCTCATATAGTCCATTTTCTTTCCCCATGGCTTATTTAGGTTTTACCTCAGTATCTACAATCAATAATCACACAACCAATTTTGTGTTTCTATGGCTTATTTAGCAATGATATCTTAAGCTAAAAGAAATACAAGTATGGAGCACTGGTGGAGTGATCAATGAAAGTGTACAACCAAAGCACTTGGATAAAAACCTGTTTCAGTGCCATTTCATCCACCATAAATCCCACATGCCCGTCCATGTAGGATTTGTAATGAGCAAAATGGCACTGAGGTTTTATCTAAGCATTTCAGTTTTTCCTTGTTAATCATTCTACCCATGCCCCATAATCATATTTATTCACCTGACACCAGTCTATGATCTAGGAACTGACATCATTATTAAACAAACCACAGAAGAGATTATCTGTGAATTACCATCACTGTTGACAAGACTTTGCCTCATCTCATTTACACAGAACTTAATGCTATGTTCTCAAATCAAGACAGATGTATGTTCATCATATATACCATTCTGCTGATATGGACACGTTATAAATCAAAATTCTAGTCACCTGGGATCTTGAATCTAAAGCAGCACCATAAGGAGAAACTCAAATCATGCAAATTACAAATGCTATACAGCTTTACCCATTCTCTGTAACACATAAATATTAAATTCTTTCCAGGAACAAACCAACCAATCTACCTATCAACCATCATTTATATAATAGTGCTTGCATTGTAACCAAGATAAACAATTCTTACATGGTATGGGAGAGCATCCAGTGAAAGGATCGCCTGTAAATCCTGGTTGACATGTGCATACTGGGGCATGTTTCACTACAACACAAGTTGCCTGAACCCCACATGAACCTGGACAAGGGTCCCCACAACGTGTATTCTGACATGCCAAATTGCTGGGGCATTCTGCATTGATAGCACACTCTGGGCGACAGTTAGGGGCTCGGCCCACATAGTGAGGCAAGCATGAGCAAGCAGGCGTATTGCCAACTGCACGGCATTGAGAGTTTGGACCACAAGGCGAAGGCACACAAGGATTGCCACTTGGAGGCTGAACAGGAGGTTCTAGAAAACAGACAGATGAAGTCAAACCACTACACAGTTCACAGAAACATGCATCTGAGAGGGAAAAAAAAAAATGCATGAAGTAGTCAAAAGGACATAGAAGAAATATAAAATCTCAATACTTGATTACAAATGATAAGAATATATTTTATCTGAGGTAAGACAATTTGTAGCTTAACAGTTACAGCAAGGAATTTAAATCTGAAATAAGAAATCAATAATTCAGCTACTTGTCTGTGTACCAAAAGGAACTCCAAAACAAAGCCAGGTCCCTAGTAATTGTCAATGTGCAGAGGGCTTTTAACTGTAAGATTCCTTGCATGCAATTTAAACCCATTTCAATGTACAAGAAACCATATCCAATTAAAGAGATGAAAATTCTTACTTTCTTCCTTGAGACACCTGGTGAAAGGATCACCAGTGAAACCAGGACCACAGCTACAGATAGGGTTGTGATTCACAACTTGACAACGAGCATTGAGACCACAAGTACCCGGACAAGGATCCACACACTTTTGATTGACACATGCTTTGTCTTGAACGCATTCTGTGCTCACAACACATTCAGGTTTGCAACTTGGTGGTGTTCCTACATAATTAGCCTGACATGAGCAAACTGCATGACCATTCACCACACGGCATTGGCTGAATGGCCCACATGGAGAAGGCTCGCATGGATTCTTTGTAGGTGGCTCTGTTGGTGCTACAAGAAAATGAAATGACAGTAAAGAAGACGTGCAAGACTCATGCTAAACAAAAGGACAGGTAAAAGAAGAATCTGGTAAATAGACACAGAATTTGTTTCACAGTATGACTAACAATAACAAATCATTGTGGATACTAAACAGACGTAAGACAAGTGAATGGAAAACAAAAGTTCAAGCTTTTATGAACTGAGAGCAATTTTTTGTATTACTACTTCTTGTTTGTCGTGTACTTAAGTGGGCACATAGCTGTCAAGCTTCCGACTCTGTCATTCATATTACCCAACAAATACCATGTTATAAATTGTTAAGTCTACATGATATATATATATATATAAATATATATATATAAAAAGAGCAAAAATAAATGTATGTCTCAAGAAATAAACAGTTCTTAGAAACTGAAGAACTGACAAAAGATCAAAAATTAATGCAACAGAAATCAACTTCTTAACACAAGAAAATTTTGTGAATCTTTTTGCCTGAATATTGCTGACCCTATGACCATTGCTTGAACAGGTGCAAGTTTACCACACAAACGTGATTAACCAAGAATATCAGAGAATAAATAGAGAATAAATACTAGCATCAAGCAGCATTTTAAACTACGATGCTACCAAAAACTATGTGCCAAAATACAATGTGTGTGTAGTACTCAAATTACAAATACTGCATTTGTGTTGTGGCACACTTTCTGGCATGTCACATGTAAGTACTTCACAGGGGATCAGACATATGGAATGGTAAAACCTACAACTGGCCAAAAGGCATAAAATTACTTGTGTTACAGGCACATGGGGGGAAAAAAAAAGTTCATGGATAATTTTAAATCTGCTTGTAATCTGATCTATCAAGATGTACAAAACACTATGGCATGTGTACGGAAATATGAATGTCTTTGAATTCTTTTAGCTTGAAATTATTAAACCTAAGTATAGAATACATTCATCTACCTTTCAGAACTGAATTCATATTCATATACAGTGAGAGATAAAGTATTTAAAATAAAAAAAAAACTAGGTAATAAAATTGATATCCAGTTAAGTTACTGAGAAGGAGGAATAAATTTTCAAACCAGAACCATTTTTACAAGTACCTTAGCAAGCACAATTAGAACTCTGATTTATCCAGTCTACAACATGATATTTGTGTATTCCATTCCTTGTTTCTTTTTATTTCTGTCTTCACTGCCATAAGAAACCAAAATCTACTCTTGTTTTGCAGCAAAAATGCTTGCACACAGCACACATAAGTTGTGGGCAAATGGTTAAATTTCTTTATTTTACCTAGTAAAATGTTCATTTGCATAATTTAAGTTTTCTTTAACATACATAGCATTGTGTTTAGTGACTACAGACACATTTACTTGTGTATCTTTCTTGATAAACATTTTTCAAACTGCTCAAACATTAATGCAAAGCTTCATTTCACAACCACATAAATATAAAATATAGTCTTTCAAGAAATTTTAACTCAGACATAAAGGGAAGAAAATATAAGGCTTGTGTTCTAGGGCTTCAGTTGTTGGAAAAAATTGTTAGTTCCTATGTTCATATAAAATAATAGCTGTTATATCAAATCTGTGCTTAAAATTGATTCAGTCCTGTGTAAGATTTAATGTTATAAACTCAAATATGAAACTGTTACTACATAACAAATCTACCCATCAGGTACTGTCACACATTTTGTATAGATTATTTACTACTCAGCAATTAGTAAGTGTCTGATAATGTTACAACACTTCATGATATAAAATTACAAAATGATGACTGTATATAAACAGACATCAATAAACAAACATGCATATGCAAGTGAATAACTGTGCATAAAATCTGTTGTACTCAATATGTCTGCAGCAAGCTGACATTACAGAACGAAAAAAATTGGATAAAGCTTTACAAATGGAATACGAAAGTCTGTGAAATGAAATTAATGTGGAGGTAAACCTACAAACACAATGTCACACATGACACTTAGCATATTCTGAACATATTGACATATAGGTTTCTAATTCATTGGTTGTGAAACAGGACATTAATTAAGTTTTCTACCATTTAGGTACAGGCAATCCTTCAGCACCAATTAAGGTACAAATTTTATCTACCAGAAAAGTTTTCTTCTTGATCCCACTAATCAAGCAGGCACAGATTTAAATCTACAGCAGTCCAACAAGTTTCTACTCATCTGAAATAAACATAATTCCTTGTTCATTTACATAAAAATGCATTTATGCATTTGAGTATTTTAAATATTTATTTTCTTGGACTTTCTGCATGTTATGCTGGATAAATCCAGATTCTACTACAGATATTATTAACAGCTAAAAGAAGGAAAGCTTAAGAAATATTCTTACTAGGTGGAGGAAGATTGCAAGAATTGAGAGGGTTGCCAGTATAGCCAGGCAGACAGCTGCAGGAAGGAGCATGATTCACCACACGACACTCTGCATTGAGACCACAAGTGCCTGGGCACGGGTCCACACATTTGTTTCGTACACATGCTCTTGCTTTACTGCAATCTGTATTCAGAACACACTCTGGTCGACAGCCAGTGTAAGGATCTCCTGAATATTCTGGCAGACATGTACATGAACCAGCACCATTACGTTCCTTGCATACAGCATTTGCACCACATGGTGATGGATTGCAAGGCTCAGGAAACTCAACTGGTTGCACAGCTGCAAGTCATGGAAAGATGTACAGGTTCATGCAAAATAAAAAATTCATAAGCAGCTTGCCACAGGCTTCATTTATGAACTCAGTATATTTACCAACAAAATGCACTAAGTAAAATACAATAAAACACAATTCATGTTAATTGCCATCTACTGCATGTTTCGCCACCAAAGTGCCATCCTCAGGGAGTTTAATAACAACAAAGGCGCATAAGTCCAACACATACTTTAGATATTAGTTGCCCTCAATTTCATCATTAAAATTAAAAATTAAAGATCTTAGAATGTTAAAATTCTAGATTCCATGGACTGACATGCATAAGTCCATATTGCTGTGACAACAACAAAATCCAGTAGTGAGCCTTTTCAGGTACAAGTTCGCAGTTGTTTGTAATATTCTCTGGGTTGTGTGTATAAACACAGGCCACAATATATGATCCAAATGATCTCATCCTGTAAAATTGTTGATTTGCAGCAACTGTATATTAATGAATATTAAAAGTAGAACATGAAATGATATGTTATATTAAAGAGTGTGTATATATATATATATATATATATATATATATATACAGCAGAACATACCAGCTGAAGCATGCAGTGTATCTTGCATCGGGGGGATGTAGTCTACTGAATGAGTGTGCTGTGATGTTACTCAGGTTGAGTGTAGCAACTGCACACTTGCATGTTGAGCGCCTGAGTCATGGGACAAGAGCAAATTTCGCCAATATTTCTTCATTTTTTAAGGATACCTGAAGTTGGTATTATTGAATGTAAACGTTTTTGACACAATTCGTACGCCAAACTTCTTTACATGGTTTTATTACCCACAGTATAGTTTGTATATGGCTGTATTCATGTTTATTGTTTAAAATGTGGGGTGCATATCCATATTTTGGATTGTTTGTCCTTATGTACCTCTGATGCTCTAAAAACCTTATTTTAAGATTACATTACACATTTTAAACAATAAACATGAATATGGCCTTATGCAGCCTACAATTCAGGCAATAAAAACATGCAAAAATGTCTGATATTTGAATTGCGTAGAAAACTTTTACATTCAATGATACCAACTTCGGGGATCCTAACAAATGGACAAATATTGGCGACATAATTCCTCATTTGCTCTTGACCATGACTCAAGCACTCAACATGCAAGCACACAGATGCTACACTCCACCTAAGCAACACCACAGCACACTCATTCAGTAACTACATCTCCTGATGCAAGATATGCTGCATGCTTCAGCTGGTATGTTCTGCTATATATATCTTCTTCTTCATCAGGCGCTTAACTTTTTTTCTTAAAAGTTTTGGCCTTCTCAACAACGTTTTTCCATTTTGTTCGATCTTGGACACAAACTGTCCAATTTTTGATATTCAGTTGTCAGATATCTTGTATAACATTGTCTTCCCATCTTTGTTTGGGCCTTCCCTTGGCTGCTATGTATATACTCTTTAATATAACACATCATTTCACATTTTACTTTTAGTATTCATTAATATACAGTTACTGCAAATCAACAATTTTACAGGATGAGATCATCTGGATCATATATTGTGGCCTGTGTTTATATACACAACCCAGAGAATATTACAAACAACTGAGAACTTGTACCAGAAAAGGCACACTACTGGATGTTATTGTTGTCACAGCAATATGGACTTATGCATGTCAACTCATGGAATCTAGAATTTTAACATTCTAGATCTTTAATTTTTAATTTTAATGATGAAATTGAGGGCAACATGTTTGACTTATGATCCTTTGTTGTTACGAAACTCCCTGAGGATGGTACTTTGGTGACAAATCATGTAGGAGTTGGTGCACTTAACATGAATTTTTGTTTTATGATTTGAATTTTATTTTATTTTACTTAGTGCATTTTGTTGGTTAATACACTGAATGTAAGAAAATGCATGGTATGAATAACAAAATGCATTCATGGACCTTGGCAAATATACTGCAGTACAATAAGATGGCTGAACGAAATCTAACCACACAGGTTTTCCTCTACTTGTAATAACGGGCTTATTTGTCAACAAAACAGATGACATAGATCACAGAGGAATGTTACTGCACATATTGCTGATGATTATAAAGATATTTGTGACATAAATTCTTAAGTTTCTCTTAGTCACATCTACTTTCTAACTACATACAAATCTCAGATGTGTGAATGCATATTCACATAAGTTTCTGCAGAGACTACACAAAATGGCTATTGGTTAAGTGGCTGGCTACGAACAGCCCATGGCACTAAGAAGTCATCATAAAAACCTGAAAAAATGGTACACAGAAATGTTGACGTCTTGGATTGAAAATGCCAATTTCAGCAGTGATACAAAATAACAATTACAGCAAGGAGAACCATGACATAAACACTAAACTCAATCTGAAGATAACAATGAACTGAAACGAACCCAAAACAACTTAATTTCATTATCCTCTATCTCATACATGCATACTGTACACACACACACAAATACAACTACAAGTATGTGACAAGAAATTGTAAGAGTTCAGCCTACACTTTTCATAAATTTGACGGGAAATGTAGAATTTAAAAGTATTTTTGTGACTGTTGTAATGTCAGAAAGAAATGACTGTGGCTTGAACAAGGAATACTAAATGTAACTTTCCATGGTACCGCATGTAACATGAAAATCCGAGATGACAGTGATCTTCAAACCACAATGTTGTGCTGAGTGAATCTGGTCATCTATGTTGTTTAACTTGCAGTATTCATATCCTACCTATTTCTAGCATATGACCACATAGATTTAACTTATATACCAAAACATTCCCCCAGTCCCTTAGGAAAAGAGGATAAACAGCTATTTACCACCCAGTATACCTTATATATGCTCATGTATTTTCTTTGTGTACCATGGTGTTTCAAGTGGCACAGGAGAGGTTTCACTAAGAGTAATTTTGTTTTCCCATCAGTATCATCCCACCAATGCTTGATACTAAAATTTTATTCACCTAATAACAATGCTCCATAATCTTAGGAAACAAAGCAACTGTTGATGCTTTTCCACTGACTAGAAGCCACATAGCTAAGTTCATGCACAACAGCCATTAAAAATACACAACCTTCGTATGAAGTAGGATTATGTACTATTATGTAAATCTGGCCATGAAGAAATTTCCTATGCTTACAGCCTAATTCCCAAGACTATGATTCTGTTTACCACTACAGTTCTGTGGAAAATTACTTACTATTTTATGGTTTCATACTAGTCCACTTTCACATTAAATCACTCATAACATGGCTTGCTCTGTCCCCAATGAATGTAATAAAAACACAACCTACGAGTATCTCTAGCACTGTTTTCATAGTGTAGACTCAACATTAAGCACAGTATGTCAAAATATATTTTCTTTGCATATTCTTTTCTTTGTGGGTATAAAAGAAACCAAACTAAAACAAGGTTACCTAAATACAAAGTTACAGATAAGAAATTTCTATGTTGGATAAATCAGATACTTCAATAGCAAAGTTTACCTGTAGATACAGAGAAGCAGTTACAGAAATATATCTGTATTCCAAGAAATGATTGCTGAAAGTCTTTCTATATGAATACAAATAAATTATATATATAAATATATATATTTATATATATACACACACATATACATATATATATATATATATATATATATATATATATATATATATATTTTTCCTTTACACACACACACACACACACACACACA
>JGI20166J26741_11553362_pt1 | contig 24325 bp, 22 predicted proteins | sample TergutCu122P5_FD_26741 | JGI IMG/M metagenome (IMG submission 26741)
GCCCTGAATCTTGATGTGAATCGGCGCGCCGGCGGAGATGAAAATATCCGACGCCTGCTTTTCCGACATCAGTTGGAACAATTTGTCGAGGATCATGGCGGGGCCTTTGGGCGCTGCAGTTCGTCGAGAGTGGCTTGCAGCGGATGGTTCATGAAGCGTTTTCTCGGACTACCGTTGTTGAGATGCGGATTCACATCCGCGATGTGGGTAACTAGATCAGCGCTTCCAGTCGAGGCCACGGAACCACGATTTCCATCTCCGACAGAAATACCGTTTTGCGCGTTTGCTTCCCCGCCTTCGGCTGAAACCCACTCTCCGCCAGGCTCTGTTGCTTCATCAGTTCCATCCGTTCAATCCCAACAATGACAACGGCGATATTCTGGCAAAATGTATCACATGTCGGGGGCTTGTGCAGAGTTTCCTTGGGATTTGTCCGTCGGTGGCGAGGATGAATTTGGCCTTGGCCTTGACGGTGGCGGGGCTGGCGCGAAGCCGCCGGAGGGTTTCGCCCACGCTGCCGGGTTGGCACGCGGCGATGTGGATGTTGTTGTGCAGGAGTGCGGCGCCGGGAATATCGGAGGCGTTGCTGTTGCCCGTGCGCAAACGCTTGAGGGGGGTGTCCTTGTTGCCGAAGGCCGCCAGAAAGGCAAACGGAAATTCGGCGACATCGAAGGGTTGCCCGGTCGGTTCGGAGACGGCTTGTTCGATTTCTACGGCGTTCATGGGGCGTTTTCGGGTTCAGGCGGCGGTCTCGCTATCCGACGCGCGCATCCGTGCCAGGGCGCTCTGGTATTCCTTGGCCTGAACGGCGCAGGGGTGTTCCGGGTAGCGCTCGATGATGGCGGCGAACAGGCGCTCGGCCATGGCGTCCTGGCGCAGGTCTTCGCACAGGATGCGGGCGCTCAGGGAATAGACCTCGGGAATCAGCGGGTGGCGCGGATGCTTCTTGTCGAAGGCGCGCATGATGTCGAGCGCCTGTTTCGGGTCGCGCAGGCCGCGCGCCGCCTCGGCCAGCGCCAATAGCGTGGCCGGGTCTTCCGGGCGGAAATCGGGCGACTGCTCGCGGCAGCGGCGCAGCACTTCGAGCGCCTTGCCGGCCATCTGCTGACGCAGCAGCAGGGCGATGAAGCGGTTGGCGTGGGCAAGCAGGCGGTCGGTCTTGCCGGCCAGATGCAGGAGTTTGTGGTAACGCTCCTGCGCTGCCACGCTGTCCGGCTCGATCCGCTGTTCCTCATAGGCGATGTCGAGCGCCTTGTTCATCTGGCCCTCGGCCAGCAGGGCGGCGATCTGCTCGCCGGCGGGGTCATGCGGCTCGTCGCGTCCCGCTCGCGGTTCATCGACATCGAGACCGAGCGCCTGATGGTACTGATAGAGCGCGTAGCCCATCATGTTGAAGGCGACGCTGGTGAAATACATGGCCGCCGCATTGAAGCCGAACAGGGCGAAGCCGACGCGCGGCCGCTGCCGGCGCAGAAAGCTGTCGAATTCGGCAAAGGCGCCCTGCACGATCGCAAGATCCTCCGCAGATCGAACTTCGAGATCCGCCAGCATTTGCTGAAGCGCCACCCATTTCTCGGCAATGGCGCTGATGCCCCATTCGAAGCATTTGAACCCGATGAACATCTGGGCGCTGGATAAACAGAAGAGAAACAGGCACAGCAGCAGGTAAGGCTTGCCGATGGTGGTGATGAGTTCCCAGACCGGCCCCGGACTCAAGCTGGCGGTCAGGCTGCGGGTATGGATGAGCACCATCAGCGCCGCCGGCATCAGCAGGGTGACGATGAAATTGGCGGCGACCGCCGGCCCGCTGCCGAACAGGTTCTCGACCAGACCAATAGCCAGGGAGCCGATGAAACCCAGCGCGAAGATGGCGTAGGGGATGTAGGCCAGGCTCTCGTCCTTCTCTTGGTCGTATTCCTCGGGCGACAGGCGGCCGCGCGAGGTTTCGGAGAAAATTCGGCTGCCCAGGCGCAGGTAGAAAATCCAGGCCAGCAGTGACAGCCCGAAGAAAACGACCATCCCCGCCTTGATGCCGGTGGTGAAAATGCAGATGACCGGCAGGGCCGCGTACAGGCCAACGCGAAACAGAATCGACGGATGCAGGGGCAAGAGGAAAAAACGCGGAATGCGGCCCCAGAACGGCGGCGGCGTATCGACCGTGGGCGGTTGGGAATGAACGAGAGAACTCATGGGCTTGTCGGCGGGTGAAATTTCGCCGCCGAGAATAGCATGGCGGCAATGACTTCCCGATTTCACCGCCGTTTTCCGCCACCCAGGGCGATTGCATGAATCCGGTTGTCATGGCGAAGGTTGTGCGAAGGCACAACGCCCGCTCCCTCGCCCCGCCGAGCGGGGAGAGGGAGTCTCACCTGCCGACGCTCAGGCAATGACAAATACGTTCATGCGATTGCCCTTCCGTTTTCCGCCACCGCTTTCCGGGAAAAATGGCGGCATGATCTGGTAAAATGCCCGCCGTTCGAGGGAAAGGTTGTCGCCTTTCCCGTTTCTTTTTGGGATACGACGATGACGGCACGAATGATCGACGGCAAGGCCCTGGCCGAGGAACTGCGCCAGGGCTTCAAGGCGCGCGTGGCGGCGCTTGCCGCCAAGGGGAAGAAGCCCGGTCTGGCGGTGATTCTGGTCGGCGCGGACCCGGCCTCCGAGGTTTATGTCAGGAACAAGGTCAATGGCTGCCTGGCCATCGGCATGCATTCCGAGAAGATCGTTTATGACGCCGACGTGGATCAGCAGGTGGTGCTCGACCGGATCGCCGCGCTCAACACCGATCCGGCGATCCACGGCATTCTGGTGCAGTTGCCGCTGCCCGCGCATTTCGACGAGAGCAAGGTGCTCGAAGCCATCGCCGCCGAGAAGGATGTCGATGGCTTTCATGCCGAGAACGTCGGCGCGCTGGCCCAGGGCAATCCGCGCTTCATCCCGTGCACGCCCTACGGCGTGATGAAGATGTTCGAGCAGGGCGGCGTCGATCTCGCCGGCAAGGAGGCCGTGGTCATCGGCCGCTCCAACATCGTCGGCAAACCGATGGCGCTGCTGCTCATCAATGCCGGGGCGACCGTCACCGTCTGCAACTCGCGCACCCGCGATCTCGCCGCCCACACCCGGCGCGCCGACATCGTGGTGGCCGCCGTCGGCAAGCCAAAATTCGTCACCGGCGACATGCTCAAACCGGGGGCCGTGGTCATCGATGTCGGCATCAACCGCCTGCTGGAAGGGCCAGACGCGGGCAAACTCTGCGGCGACGTCGACACCGCCGGCTGCCTCGATGTTGCCGGGCAGATCACCCCGGTGCCGGGCGGCGTCGGGCCGATGACCATCACCATGTTGCTGGCCAATACCATCGAGGCTGCTGAACGGGAGGCGGGCATCCGATGAGCGCGCCGCCCAAATCCGTCGTCGGCGTGGTCATGGGTTCCGACTCCGACTGGCCGACCATGCAGGCCGCCGCCGCCATGCTCAAGGAATTCGGCGTCGCCTTCGAGGCCCGCGTCGTTTCCGCCCACCGCACGCCCGATCTGCTGTTCGAGTATGCCGAAACGGCTGCCGCGCGCGGCCTCAAGGCCATCATCGCCGGCGCCGGCGGCGCTGCCCATCTGCCGGGCATGCTGGCCGCCAAGACCATCGTCCCGGTGCTCGGCGTGCCAGTGCAGTCGCGCGCCTTGTCGGGCGTCGATTCGCTGCATTCCATCGTGCAGATGCCGAAGGGCGTGCCGGTCGCCACCTTCGCCATCGGCGAGGCCGGGGCCGCCAACGCCGCGCTGTTCGCCATCGCCATGCTGGCCAACGAGGACGCTGCCCTGCGCGACAAGCTGCAAGCCTTCCGTCGTGCCCAGACCGCCAAGGTACTGGCCATGACGCTGCCGCCGGCATGAGCGCTGCGAATTTGCCCGCGAATTTGTCAAGCATCCTGCCGCCCGCCGCGCTGGGCATGCTGGGCGGCGGCCAGCTTGGCCGCTTCTTCGTCAACGCCGCGCACGAGATGGGCTACCCGGTCTGGGTGCTCGACCCCGATCCGAACAGTCCGGCAGGCCGTATCGCCGAACGTCATCTGTGCGCCGCTTATGACGACGCCGCCGCCCTCGACGCGCTCGCCGCCGGCTGCGCGGCGATCACCACCGAATTCGAGAACGTGCCGGCCAGCACCCTCGACTATCTTGCCAAATTCGTGCCGGTGCGCCCTTCGGCTGCCGCCGTCGCCGTCTGCCAGAACCGCATTGGCGAAAAGAGCTTTCTGCGCGACCACGGCTTGCCGCACGGCCCGTTCATCGCCGTCAGCAGCGAGGGCGATCTGCAACAAGCGTCGCCGGCGCTGTTCCCGGCCATCCTCAAGGTCGCCCGTTTCGGCTACGACGGCAAGGGCCAGGCTGCCGTCGACAATCTCGCCGAGGCGCTGCTCGCCTTCGCCCGTTTCAAGGGCGAGTCGTGCGTGCTCGAACAGCGCCTGCCGCTCGATTACGAAGTCTCGGTCGTGCTCGCCCGCGACGAGAATGGCCGCGTCGCCTCTTTCCCGAGCGGCGAGAATCAGCACGCCAACGGCATTCTCGACGTATCCATCGTCCCGGCCCGCGCCTCGGACTGCCTGATGAGCGATGCCGCGGACATCGCCGCCCGCATCGCCGAAAAGCTCGGCTACATCGGCGTCATGGGCGTCGAATTTTTCGTCAGCCGCGGTCAACTGCTGGTCAACGAAATGGCCCCGCGCCCGCACAACAGCGGCCACTACACGCTCGACGCCTGCGTCACCGACCAGTTCGAGCAACAGGTGCGCGCCCTGTGCGGCCTGCCGCTGGGCGAGGCGCGGGCGCATTCGGCAGCGGTGATGGTCAATCTGCTCGGCGACCTGTGGTACGCCGGCGACCACGCCCGCGAACCCGACTGGGCCGCGCTCCACGCCGTGCCCAACCTGAAACTGCACCTCTACGGCAAGCACCACGCCCGGCCGGGCCGCAAGATGGGCCATTTCACGGTCATCGGCACGGATGCCGAGGCCGTGCAGCAAACAGCGCTCGCCGCCCGCCGCGCCATCGGCATCAGGGATTGATGACCCCCTCCGAGGCCGACTACCGGCGCGCCGTCGCCCTGCTCTGCGCCGGCGAACTGGTCGCCATCCCCACCGAAACCGTCTATGGCCTCGGCGCCGATGCCGCCAATCCGGCGGCGGTGGCCAAAATCTTCGCCGCCAAGGGCCGCCCGGCCGACCATCCGCTGATCGTTCACCTGGCTGGCCGCGATGCCGTCGACCACTGGGCCGAGCACGTGCCGGACGCCGCCTGGAAACTGATGGAAAGCTTCTGGCCCGGCCCGCTGACGCTGATCCTGAAAAAACGCTCTTGGGTGCCGGCGGCCGTCACCGGCGGCCAGGATACCGTCGGCCTGCGCGTCCCCGGCCATCCCGTTGCGCTCGAACTGCTGCGCCGCTTCGCCGCCTGTCGTGGCCAAAGCGGTGGCCAAAGCGGTGACCAAAGCAGCGGCGAACACGCCGGCATCGCCGCGCCGTCGGCCAATCGCTTCGGCCGCATCAGCCCGACCACCGCCGCTCACGTCGCCGAAGAATTGGGCGGGCGCGTGCCGCTGATCCTCGACGGCGGGCCGTGCCGCGTCGGCATCGAATCCACCATCATCGACTGCTCGCGCGCAGAGGCCGTGGTGCTGCGCCCCGGCCACATCTCGCCGCGGCATCTGGCCGCCGTGCTCGGCCGCCAGCCGGCCATCGCCACCGCTGTCGACGCGCCGCGCGTCTCCGGCTCGCTGGCCGCCCACTATGCGCCGCGCACGCCGCTGCGCCTGATCGCCGGCGAGCGCCTGGCCGATTTCCTCGACGCCCGGCGCGACAACCGCTGCGGCGTGCTCAGCCCGAACCCGCCGCCCGCCGATATACCGCACGACTGGCGGCGGCTGCCGGCCGATCCGGTCGGCTACGCCCACGACCTGTATGACGCCCTGCGCACCCTCGATCGCGCCGACGTCAACCTGATCGTCGTCGAAACCCCGCCCGCCGAACCGGCCTGGGCCGCCATCGCCGACCGCCTGCGCCGCGCCGCGGCCGGTTCGGGTCAATAGCGGTAGCCGTACCTCACGCCGCCAGCCGCCAGCCGTCCGGCGTTTCCTCGAACGTCAGTCGGCTTTCTTCCTGCCGATCGGGATCGGCCAGGCGCTCAATGATTTCCGTGATGGAGGGGTTACCCGCCGTCTTTTCCAGGTAGATGGCGCGGATGAAGCGGTCGGCGATTTTCGGCACCCGCCCCCGTTTTTCCCACAGAGCCACGCTTTGGGCGTCGTACCCCCACCAATGAGCCAGGCGGGATTGCGACAGGCCAAGCGCCTTGCGCAGGAAACGAAATTCCGCGCCGGTCAGGCTCGGTTTTTCGGCGGCCAGCTTTTGCCCGATCAGGCGATGCAAGCCCTCGGCATCCTCGATCGAGACACCGGCCCCATAGGGCGTTTCGTGCCTCTGGTAGCCGTTCGCCAGCCACACGTTACGCAATCCGCATTCCTGATAGTGATACATCTTCAGCCGCTCCCAAACAGCGTGATAACCAGCACCCGCTTTCCGGGTTCCCTCTGCATTTCAATCGCCCCAGCCACCGTGACCGACTGCCCGCAGGTCAGACCCTTTACCGTGACCTTCCAGTTGCCATAAATGTCCAGCGCCGCCGGTTCGATCAGGTTGCCCTTGCGCAGCACGTCCAGCACTTGTTGCAAAGTCACCTGCCGTTCCTTCATGCGCTTCCGGGCATGCGCCAACAAGACCACGCGGGCGGAATCGGCGGCAACATCCCGCAGCAGTTTCAAGGCGTTGGCATCATTCAACGGCAATGGGGTAAGTTGGCTTATGGCCTATTATTTTTATAGGTCGCAGGGCGAAAAGCAAGCCTGCCGCTCGCTCCCGCTACGGTGCGCAGCGTTCCGACCGCCCCGGAAAGCCGGGATTCCGTTCGAGGCCGTCTCAAAGGTTCTTGAACAGCACCTTCGAGCGTCGCTGGTAGTTGTACATGTCGCGCTTTTTCGCCGGCAGGTCGTCGACGGCGCCGAGGCGGTAGCCGCGTTCGACGAACCAGTGCTCGGTGCGCGTGGTCAGCACGCACAGGCGTTTGATGCCGAGTTTCTTGGCGCGCCGCTCGATGCGCTTCATCAACTGTTCGCCGTAGCCCCATTCGCGGTGTTCGGGGCTGACGGCCAGGCAGGCCAGTTCGGCCTCGTCCTCGGCATGCGGGTACAGCGCGGCGCAACCGACGATGATGTTGTCGTGAAGCATGATCGAAAAATGGCCGATTTCGCGCTCCAGCAATTCGCGCGGCCGGTGGACCAGAATGCCTTCTTCTTCCATCGGCTCGATCAGCGCGATCAGCGCGGCGATGTCGTCGGGCTTGGCCTCGCGGATGTTTTCCAGCGATTCGCGGGTAATCACGGTGCCGATGCCATCGTGGGTGAACAGTTCGCGCAGCAGGGCGCCGTCCTGGGCGTAGCCGATCAGGTGCACGCGGCCGACGCCGGCGCGCGTCGCCCGGCAGCCGCACGGCAGATAACGGCGCATGTCGGACGACAACCAGTCGCTGTCGTCGAGCGCCTTGTCGGCCTCGTCGGCGGTCATGGCGTCCTGCAACTCGCCGTCCTTGTCGGTGACGCCGCGACTGTCGGTGAGGAACACCAGCTTGTCGGCCTTGATGGCGACGGCGACGGCTTCGGCCACTTCTTCCATTTGCAGGTTGAAGATTTCGCCCGTCGGCGACGGCCCCTCGCAGTTGAGCAGCACGATGTTGCCGAGACCCAGTTGGGCGTTGATGCCCTCGGCGTCGACCTTGCGCACCTTGCCGGCGTACTGCATGTCGATGCCGTCGAGCACGCCGATCGGCTGGCCGGTGATGAAATTGCCGCCGATGACGCGAATCCGGCTGTTGGCCATCGGCGTGTTGGGCAGGCCCTGCGACAGGATCGCCTCGATTTCGAGATAGACGCTGCCGACGGCATGCAGCACGCAGTCGAGCGCTGGCGCATCGGTCACCCGGTAGCCGCGGTGATAGATCGGTTCGAGGTTTTTCTCGCGCAGTTCCTCCTCGATCTGCGGCCGCGCTCCGTGTACCAGCACCAGTTTGATGCCCAGACTGGCCAGCAGGTTGACGTCATAGGCCAGGGTCTTGAGAAACTCGCTGGCGACCGCCTTGCCGCCGAAGGCGATGACGAAGGTCTTGCCGCGAAAGGCATTGATGTAGGGGGTGACCGCCCGAAACCAGGCGACGAAGTGTTCGTCGTAAGGGGTGGTATCGCTCATTGCTTTTTGTATTTCTCCTGTTCGTCCTTGAGCGCGTGTTCCAGCCGCTCGCAAACCGTCCGCAGCACCTTGACCCGGGCGAAATGCTTGTCGTTGGCCTCGACCGTGGTCCACGGCGCCAGGCCAGTGGAAGTACGGTCCACCATGTCGCAGGCCGCTGCCACGTAGTCGTCCCATTTCTCGCGGTTGCGCCAGTCCTCGTCGGTGATCTTGAAGCGTTTGAATTCGGTGTCCTGGCGCTCCTGGAAGCGGCGCAACTGTTCGTCGGCGGAAATCTGCAACCAGAATTTGACGACCACGGCCCCAGCCTCGACCAACTGATGCTCGAAATCGTTGATCTCGGCATAGGCGCGCAACCAGTCGGCCTCGCTGCAAAACCCCTCGACCCGCTCGACCAGCACCCGGCCGTACCAGGAGCGGTCGAAGATGGCCACCCGGCCGGTGCGCGGCAAATGCCGCCAGAATCGCCACAGATACGGCTGTGCCCGTTCCTCCTCGGTCGGCGCGGCGGTGGGGATGATCTGGTATTGGCGGGCGTCCAGCGCCGCCGAGATACGGCGGATGCTGCCACCCTTGCCGGCTGCGTCCGAGCCTTCAAACACCAGCACCAGCGAGCGCTTGCCGACGAAACGCGGATCGCGCGCCAGTTCCGACAGCCGCCCCTGGTATTTGGCCAGTTGGCTCTCGTAGTCCTTGCGGCTCAGCTTCTGCGTCAGATCGAGTTCGCTGAGCACGTTCCGGTGATCGATCGCCTGCACGATCGGCGGCGCCACCGGCACCGTCTGCCGTTCCTGCTTCAGACGGCGGCGCAGCGCGTCGAGCACGGTGTGGCCGACAGTCAGCGAACGATACCCGTCATCCGTGCCCTCGACGATGATCCACGGCGCCTTGGCGCTGTTGGTCACGCGCAGCACATGGCCGGCGACCTCTTGCAGCTTGTCGTAGGTCTTTAGCCGTTCGTAGCTTTCCTTGGTCACCCGCCAGGCGGTATGCGGGTTCTTTTCCAGCGCCTTCAGGCGCGCCTTCTGGCCCTCGTGCGAGAGGTGGAACCAGAATTTCAGCACCAGCGCCCCTTCGTTGACCAGCATCGCCTCGAAATTGTTGATGGCCGCGAGGCGCGCATCGAGTTCGGAGCGGCGCATATCGCCGTTGATGCGGTCGGTGATCGGCTGCGAATACCAGGAGCCTGCGAAGATGCCGATCTTGCCCTTCGGCGGCAGGGCGCGCCAGTAGCGCCACATGGTCGGCCGCTCCCGTTCCTCGTCGGTCGGCGCGGAGAAGGCCAGCGTCGAAATGTGGTGCGGGTCCATCCACGAATAGAGCAGGTTGATGGTCTCCCCCTTGCCGCTGCCGTCGACGCCGCTAATCAGGATGACGACCGGAAATTCCTTCTTCTCCGTCATGTCGTACTGCGCGTCGAGCAAGGCCGCGCGCAGCTTCGGCACCTCCTTTTTGAAGGTTTCCTTGTCGATCTTGTGCCCCAGTTCCGCTGATTCAAACATGCGTCGTCCTCGCCAAATCGCCCCACAATAATTGCAGCGCCGAGAGCGCCGCCAGACCCGCCGTCTCGGTGCGCAGCACGCGCGGCCCCAGGCGCACGGCCTGGAAGCCGGCCTGGCCGGCGGCGATGATTTCCTCTACATCGAGGCCGCCTTCGGCGCCGATCAGCAACTGAACCTTGCCTGCCGGCGGCAATTCCGCCAGCGTCAACGCCGCGTCGGGGGCCAGCATCAAGCGCAGCGCCCCATCGGCCGGCCGCGCCAGCCAGTTCTCCAGCTTTTCCAGCGGCGCCACCAGCGGCACCTGGTTGCGCCCGCACTGCTCGCAAGCGGCAGCAGCCACGCCCTGCCAGTGGGCGACGCGCTTGCCGGCCCGCTCGCCGGACAGGCGCAAGACGCTGCGCCGGCTGACCACCGGCGCGATGTCGCGCACGCCCAATTCGACCGCCTTCTGGATGGTGAAATCCATCTTCTCCCCGGCCTGCAACGCCTGCACCAGCGTTACCGCCAGCGGCGACTCGCGCTCGATGTCGCGCCAGTCGGCGAGTTCAGCCAGCACGCGGTCGCGCTCGATGCGTTCGATGTGAGCCAGATATTCGCCGCCGCGACCGTCGAACAAAATCATCGCGGCGCCCGGCGGCAGGCGCAGCACGCGCACGGCATGGCGCGCGACCGGCGCGGGAAGCTCGACGCGGGCGCCGGGCGCAAGGGCTTCTCGACAGTAAAAGCGGGGCAAATTCATGATGCTATTATCAGCGAAATAGTCTATTGGAGTGGACATCCATGGCCGCCCTGAACCCGCCCGTTTGCGACTTCGGCCAACCGGCCAGCGATTTCGCGCTGCCCGACGCCGCCGGCCGGCAATACACCCTGGCCGATTGCCGCGGCCCGAATGGCCTCCTGGTGATGTTCATCTGCAATCACTGCCCTTATGTTCAGGCGATCATCGACCGCCTGATCCGCGACTGCCGCGAACTGGCCGGGTATGGCATCGGCAGCGTGGCGATCATGAGCAACGACATTGCCGCCTACCCCGCCGACTCCCCGGCGGAAATGCGCCGCTGGGCGGAGGAACTCGATTTCCCCTTTCCCTACCTGGTTGACGCCTCACAGCAGGTCGCCCGCGCCTACGGCGCAGTGTGCACGCCGGATTTCTTCGGCTACAACGCCGACCTGCGCCTGCAATACCGCGGCCGGCTCGACGCCTCGGGCCGCGCCCCGGCGGCGGTGGACGCCCGCCGCGAACTGTTCGAGGCCATGCGCGACATCGCCGTCAGCGGCCGGGGGCCGGCCATGCAAAAAGCATCCATCGGCTGTTCGATCAAGTGGCGGGAATGAGCCGAAAATCCTGACCAAAGAGCTTGCCATTTTGATTTATTTGGCATAAAATTAGAGCCAAGAGCCAAGAGCCAAGAGCCAAGAGCCAAGAGCCAAGAGCCAAGAGCCAAGAGCCAAGAGCCAAGAATTTTTTATTATGTGTCATGAAATATGAGAGTATGATCGAGCGCCTGTCGACTCCATGGATGACACACGCGCATGAACCGTCCTTTGTCGCCCGCCGCTGAGGCCAACCGCTACCGAACCTGCCTGCAAGTCGTTATCGCCAGCCTGCCGCAAGGCATCGGGATTTTTGACGAGAACCTGCAACTGCGCGAATGGAATCAAGGCTTCGGCGATCTGCTGCACCTGTCGCCGGAAAACCTGTCGGTCGGCGCCCATTTCACCGACCTGCTCCGCCTCGCCGCCGGCAACGGCCGCCTCGGTTGTGGCCGCGCGGAAAACCCGGAAATTCCTGTCCAGCACCTGACTGACCAGGCCCGGCAATTCCAGCCGCAGTGGTTTACCTACGTCCATCCCGATGGTCGCAGCCAACACATCCAGTGCGAGCCGCTGTCCGTCGATGGGGCGGCGGCTGGCCTCATCGTCCGGGCGGCAATCGATCCGCACCATCACGACGAATGCGCCGAACGCGACCACCTGGCGCTGCAAGGGTTCATGCGCACGCCGGACGGCCTCATCCTCACCGACGACGCCTATTGCATTCGTCAGGCCAACCCGGCCGCCTGCCAGATCACCGGCCATGAACTACCCGATCTGATCGGTCAATCGATTTTCGGACTATTCAGCCCACAGCAGCCGAAAATAGCGGATGACGTGCGGGAGCGCCTCGACCAGTTCGGCAGTTGGAGCGGCGAAGCCGAAATCCTCCATAAAACCGGCGCGACCATTCCCGTCAACATCCGCCTCGCCTGGCTCGACGACCCGCAAGCCAATACGTCGGCCAACCACATCTGGATATTGACCGACATCACCGAGTTGCGCCACCAAACCGAGGCGCGGCTGCGCCACGCCGCCCAGCACGACGCGCTGACCGATCTGCCCAACCGGCAGGCGCTGCTGCTGCACCTCGACCAGTGGCTGTCGAATGCCTGCCGACAGCAAGGGAGCATGGCGGTGATGTTCATCGACCTCGACCGTTTCAAGATCATCAACGAAACGCTCGGCCACCCGGTCGGCGACGAAGTGCTGCGCGCGGTGGCTCGCAGTCTCTCCGCCGTGGTCCGCGAAACCGACTACGTCGCCCGCCTGGGCGGCGACGAGTTCGCCATCGTCCTGCGCGCCATCGCCATGTCGGCCGATGCGGCGATCGTTGCCAGCAAGATCATCGCCGCGCTATCACAGCCCATCGAGATCGGGGAGCACAGGCTGCACACCAGCCCGTCGATTGGCATCAGCATCTTCCCGGATGATGGCGGCGACAGCGACGCCCTCCTGAGGCACGCCGACATCGCGATGTACCACGCCAAGGCGACCGGACGGAACAGCTTTCAGTTCTTCTCCACCGAGATGAACCGCGCCACCAGCGAGCGTCTGGACATCGAAAGCAAACTGCGCCACGCCATCGACCGCGGCGAGTTGCTGCTGCACTTCCAGCCGCAGTTTGCCGCCGGCGGCGACGAACCGACGGGCGTCGAGGCGCTGCTGCGCTGGCTGCACCCAAGCGACGGCATGATCGGCCCGGACCGCTTCATTCCGATCGCCGAGGAAACCGGGATCATCAACGTCATCGGCGAATGGGTGTTGCGCCGCGCCTGCCACCAGATGGCGGACTGGATCGCCACCGGCCTGCCGCCGTTGCGCATGGCGGTCAATGTCTCGGCCCGGCAACTGCGCCGCCGCGATTTCAGCGAAACGGTGGCCAGCGCGCTGGCCGAATCGGGCTTGCCGGCGGAACGGCTGGAACTGGAAATCACCGAGAGCGCGGTCATGGACAATCCGCATCACGCCAGCATCACGCTGCAACGACTGCGCCGCATGGGCGTGACGCTGGCCATCGACGATTTCGGCACCGGTTATTCCTCGCTCGCCTATCTGAAGCGTTTCCCGATCAATCGCCTGAAGATCGACCGCTCCTTCGTCACCGACATCGAGCATGATCTCAACGATCGCGCCATCGCGCTGGGCACCATCGCCCTGGCCCACTCGCTCGGCCTCAAGGTCATCGCCGAAGGCGTCGAAACCAGCGAGCAGCACGACTTGCTGTGCGGCAACGACTGCGACGAAGTCCAGGGCTACCTGTTCAGCAAGCCGCTCGACAGCGCCGCGGCTTTCGCCTTCCTCCACGCCCGCTGCCCGGCGCGGTAAAATTCCAGTTTCGACTGCGCCGGAGAACATCGATGTCACAACGCACGCTGGCTCGCTATCTGACCGAGGAACAACGCCACAAGGGCATCATCACCAACGACCTCAAGCTGTTGCTGGAAGTCGTCGCCCGCGCCTGCCAGGCCATTTCCGTCGCCGTCGGCAAGGGGGCGCTGGGCGGCGTGCTCGGCGAGGCCGGCAGCGACAACATCCAGGGCGAAGCACAGAAGAAACTCGACGTGCTGTCCAACGAAATCCTGCTCGAAGCCAACGAATGGGGCGGTCACCTGGCGGCCATGGCCTCCGAGGAAATGGATCTGCCGCATCTGGTGCCGCACCGCTTCCCGAAGGGCGAATACCTGCTGACCTTCGACCCGCTCGACGGCTCCTCGAACATCGACGTCAATGTTTCGATCGGCACCATCTTCTCGGTACTCAAATGCCCCGATGGGGCCGACCTGAACACGCCGCAGGCGGCCGAGCAAGCCTTTCTGCAACCGGGCAGCGCCCAGGTCGCGGCCGGTTACGCGGTATACGGCCCAACCACGCTGCTGGTGCTCTCCGTCGGCGATGGCGTCGTGGTGTTCACCCTCGACCGCGAACAGGGCCAGTTCGTGCTGACCCGCGAAAACGTCCGCATTCCCGCCGAAACCAATGAATTCGCCATCAACATGGCCAACCGCCGCTTCTGGGAAGCGCCGCTGCGGGATTATGTCGATGAAATGCAGGCGGGCAAGAGCGGCTCGCTGGGCAAGGATTACAACATGCGTTGGGTGGCCTCGATGGTGGCCGACGTGCATCGCATCATGACCCGCGGCGGCATTTTCATGTATCCGCTGGATGAAAAACTCCGCGCCAAGGGCGGCAAGCTGCGTTTGCTGTACGAGGCCAACCCGATGGCCTTCCTGGTCGAGCAGGCTGGCGGCGCCGCCAGCACCGGCCGCCAGCGCATCCTCGACATCGTTCCCGAACGCCTGCATCAGCGCGTGCCGGTCATCCTCGGCTCGCGCCAGGAAGTCGAGCGCGTCGTCGCCTGCCATTCGCCCTGACCGGTCAGCCCGCGGCGGCCGGAAGATGGCGTACAGCAAAGAAATGGTGATGTATGCCCAAAGAAACCGTGAACACAATGGGAACGGTTTCCCTGATAATTCCATTTTCCCTGCAACCTGGATTGTCCAACCATGAGCGTCGTCCCCCATCCCAAGTTTTCTCCCCTGACCAGCGCCATCCGCGCCCTGGCCATGGATGCCGTGCAGCAGGCCAATTCCGGCCATCCCGGCGCGCCGATGGGCATGGCGGAAATCGCCGAAGTGCTGTGGCGTCGCCACTTGCGCCACAATCCGGCCAACCCGAAGTGGCCCGACCGCGACCGCTTCGTGATGTCGAACGGCCACGGCTCGATGCTGGTCTACGCGCTGCTGCACCTGACCGGCTATGACGTTTCAATTGACGATCTGAAAAACTTCCGCCAGTTGCACGCCAAGACCCCCGGTCACCCGGAATATGGCTATACGCCGGGCGTCGAGACGACCACCGGGCCGCTCGGCCAGGGCATCACCAACGCCGTCGGCTTCGCGCTGGCCGAAAAGGCGCTGGCCGCCGAATTCAACCAGCCCGGCCACGAGATCGTCAATCACCACACCTACGTTTTCTTGGGCGACGGCTGCCTGATGGAAGGCGTTTCGCACGAAGCCTGTTCGCTGGCCGGCACCCTCGGCCTGGGCAAGCTGATCGCCTTCTGGGACGACAACGGCATTTCCATCGACGGCCACGTCGAGGGCTGGTTTACCGAGGACATTCCGAAACGTTTTGCATCCTACGGCTGGCACGTCGTCGCCGGCGTCAACGGCCACGATGCCGATGCCATCGAGAAAGCGCTGCTCGAAGCCAGGAGCGTGGCCGACAAACCCAGCATCATCTGCTGCAAGACCGTCATCGGCATGGGGTCGCCGAACAAGCAAGGCTCGCACGACTGCCACGGCGCGCCGCTCGGCAAGGAAGAAATCGCCGCCGCCCGCACCATGATCGGCTGGCCGCACGCCCCCTTCGTCATCCCCGACGACGTTTACGCCGCCTGGAACCGCAAGCCGGCCGGCGCCGTTTTTCAGGAAAACTGGGACAAGCGCTTCGCCGCCTACCGCGCCGCCTTCCCGACCGCCGCCGCCGAATTCGAGCGCCGCGTGCTGAAGGCCGAACTGCCGGCCACCTGGGCGGCAACCAAGGCCGCCTACCTCGCCGCCACCCGCGACAAGGCCGAGAACATCGCCACCCGCAAGGCGTCGCAGAATGCCATCGCCGCGCTGGTGCCGGCGGTGCCGGAAATTTTCGGCGGCTCGGCCGATCTGGCCGGTTCCAATCTGACGCTGGTCAAGGGCAGCAAGGGCGTGACCCGCGCCGCGGGCGGCAATTACTGCCATTACGGCGTGCGCGAATTCGCCATGACCGCCATCGCCAACGGCCTCGCCCTGCACGGCGGCCTGATTCCCTACACCGCGACCTTCCTCGTTTTCTCCGACTACGCCCGCAACGCCATTCGCATGGCGGCGCTGATGAAGCAGCGGCAGATCATGGTCTATACCCATGACTCCATCGGCCTTGGCGAGGACGGCCCAACGCACCAGCCGGTCGAGCAGATTCCCAGCCTGCGTCTGATCCCCAATCTCGATGTCTGGCGGCCGGCCGACGCGACCGAAACGGCCATCGCCTGGATGGCGGCCGTCGAGCGCGCCGACGGCCCGAGCCTGCTCGCCCTCTCAAGGCAGAACCTGCCGACGGTCACGCAGAAGGTCGCCGACGCCGACATCGCCAAGGGCGGCTACGTGCTGTCGGAAGCCGCCGACGGCCAGCCGCAGGTGACGCTGATCGCCACCGGCTCCGAAATCAAGCTGGCGCTCGACGCCCAGGCTGCGCTGGCTGGCGAGGGCATCGCCGCGCGCGTCGTCTCGATGCCCTGCACCAGCGTTTTCGACCGCCAGAGCGCCGAGTACAAGGCAACCGTGCTCGGTGGCGGATGCAAGAAGCGCATCGCCATCGAGGCCGCCCACCCGGACTTCTGGCGCAAATACGTCGGTCTGCATGGCGCGGTGATCGGCATCGATCGCTTCGGCGAATCGGCCCCGGCTGATGTATTGTTCAAGGAATTCGGCTTTACGGTTGAAAACGTCGTGAAGACGGCGAAATCGGTTTTGTAATTTTTAACGGGAGATTGACTCATGACTATCAAGGTCGGCATCAACGGATTCGGACGCATCGGGCGCATGGTGTTGCGCGCTGCGGTGGAAAATTTTTCTGACATCGAGATCGTCGGCATCAACGATCTGCTCGAACCCGATTATCTGGCGTACATGCTCAAGTACGATTCGGTGCATCGCCGCTTCAAGGGCGAAGTCTCGGTCGAGGGCAACACCCTGATCGTCAATGGCAAGAAGATTCGCCTGACCGCCATCAAGGATCCCGCCGAACTCAAATGGAACGAAGTCGGCGCGGATATCGTCGTCGAATCGACCGGCCTGTTCCTGACCAAGGAAACGGCGCAGAAGCACATCACGGCGGGCGCGAAAAAAGTCATCATGTCGGCGCCCTCGAAGGACGACACGCCGATGTTCGTCTTTGGCGTCAATGACAAGACCTACGCCGGTCAGGCCATCGTCTCCAACGCTTCCTGCACCACCAACTGTCTGGCCCCGGTCGCCAAGGTGCTGAACGACACCTGGGGCATCAAGCGCGGCCTGATGACCACGGTGCACGCCGCCACCGCCACGCAGAAAACCGTCGACGGCCCGTCCAACAAGGACTGGCGCGGCGGGCGCGGCATTCTGGAAAACATCATCCCGTCCTCGACCGGTGCCGCCAAGGCCGTCGGCGTGGTGATCCCGGAACTGAACAAGAAGCTCACCGGCATGGCCTTCCGCGTGCCGACTTCCGACGTTTCGGTGGTCGACCTGACCGTCGAACTGAACAAGGAAGCCAGCTACGAGGACATCTGCAAGGCCATGAAGGCCGCCTCGCAGGGCGCCATGAAGGGCGTGCTCGGCTACACCGAGGACAAGGTCGTCGCCACCGATTTCCGCGGCGAATCCTGCACCTCGGTCTTCGACGCCGACGCCGGCATTGCGCTGGACAAGACCTTCGTCAAGGTCGTCGCCTGGTACGACAACGAATGGGGCTATTCCTGCAAGGTGCTGGACATGGTTCGCGTCATCGCCAAATAACAGCGGCCCATTGAAAGTCTGGCGCGGCGGCACGGCGAAAACAGGTTTTCTCCGCCGCCGCGCCGCCACGTTTACCGGAGCAATTCCATCATGAAATTCAAGCGTCTCTCCGATTTCGATCTCAAGGGCAAGCGCGTGTTCATCCGCGCCGATCTCAACGTGCCGGTCAAGGATGGCAAGGTCACCTCCGACGCCCGCATCACCGCCTCCATGCCAACCATCGAGCACTGCCTCAAGGCCGGCGCCAAAGTGATGGTCACCTCCCACCTCGGCCGCCCGGAAGAAGGCGTATTCACCGAGGAAAATTCCCTCCAGCCGGTCGCCGACGTGATGGCCGCCAAGCTCGGCCGCCCGGTGCGCCTCGTGCGCGACTGGATCGACGGCGGCTTCGACGTCGCCCCCGGCGAACTCGTGCTGCTGGAAAACTGCCGCTTCAACAAGGGCGAGAAAAAGAACGTCGAGGCGACGGCGAAAAAATACGCCGCCCTCTGCGATCTCTTTGTCATGGACGCCTTCGGCACCGCCCACCGCGCCGAAGGCACCACCTACGGCATCGCCCAGTTCGCCCCGGCGGCCTGCGCCGGTCTCCTGGTGGCCGAAGAACTGGAGGCGCTGTCGAAAGCCCTGCTCAACCCGGCCCGGCCGATGGTCGCCATCGTCGGCGGCTCCAAGGTATCGACCAAGCTGACCGTGCTCGAATCGCTGGCCGAGAAGGTCGATCAACTGGTGGTCGGCGGCGGCATCGCCAACACCTTTCTCGCCGCCGCCGGCAAGAATGTCGGCAAGTCGCTGTGCGAGCATGACCTGATCCCGACCGCCAGGGCGCTGATGGAAAAGATGCAGCAGCGCGGCGCCTCCATCCCCATCGCCGCCGATGTCGTCTGCGGCAAGCAGTTCGACGCCAACGAACCGGCGGTGTTGAAAAATGCCGGCGCCGTGGCAGACGACGACATGATTTTCGACATCGGCCCCAAGAGCGCGCAGGAACTCGCCGACATCATCATGAAAGCCGGCACCGTGGTGTGGAACGGCCCGGTCGGCGTGTTCGAGTTCGACCAGTTCGGCGCCGGCACGAAAAAAATCGCCGAAGCCATCGCCGCCACCAAAGCCTTCACGCTGGCCGGCGGCGGCGACACCATCGCCGCCATCCAGAAATACGGCATCTACGACAAGGTGTCCTACATCTCGACGGCGGGCGGCGCCTTTCTCGAATTCCTCGAAGGCAAGACCCTGCCGGCGGTCGCCATTCTGGAAGAAAGAGCCAGGGGCTGACCGGCGGCTGCCCCCATCCCAACCTTCCCCCGCAAGCGGGGGAAGGGGTTTCGTTCCCTCCCCTGCCTGCGGGGGAGGGTCAGGGTGGGGGCTGGCGGCCCATGAGCGCGGACGGAAGCCATGCAAAAACCATAATCACGGAGCGGGACGGTCTTGTACAAGAAAATTCTGGCAAAAATAACGACCCACCAGGAACTGACGGAAAACGAGGTTTCCGAACTGATCGCCGCCATCAACCAAGGGACGGTCAGCGATGTGCAGATCGCCGGCTTTCAGGTGGCCTTGCTGATGAAGGGCGCATCGCTCAAGGAAATCGCCTACATCGCCAAGGCCATGCGCGCCAACTGCGTGCCGCTGAAACCCAGGGTGGCGGGCGAGATGATGGATACCTGCGGCACTGGCGGCGGGCTATCCACTTTCAATATCTCCACGGCGACGGCGCTGGTCGCGGCGGCGGCCGGCATTCCCGTCGCCAAGCACGGCAGCCGCTCGATCGCCAGCCTGTCCGGCAGCGCCGACGTGCTGGAGGCGCTGGGCATCAACATCCATTTGCAGCCGCGCCAGGTGGAAAAAATGATCGAGGAAATCGGCATCGCCTTCCTCTACGCGCCGCTGTTCCACCCGGTGATGGGCAAGGTGCTGCCGCCGGAGCAGGATCTGGGCATCAAGACCATTTTCTATTCCATCATCGGGCCGCTCATCAATCCCGCTTTCGCGCCCCGCCATCTGCTCGGCGTGTACAAGCCGGAATTGCTCGACACCGTGGCCTTTGTCGCCAGGGAACTGGGTTATACCAACGCCATGTTCGTGCACGGCCTGGATGGCCTCGATGAAATTTCGCTGCTCGGCAAGACGCGCATCAATCACTTGAAAAACGGCGAGGTCAGCACCTTCGAGATCGAGCCGGAAAATTTCGGCCTGACCCGCTGCACGCTCGCCGACATCAAGACCGGCACGCCCAGCGAGAACGCCGCGACGATCAACGGCGTGTTTTCGGGGCAGTTGAAGGGGCCTCACCGCGACGCCATCATGCTGAACGCCGGCGGCGCGCTGATGATCGGCGGCAAGGCGGACGATTTCCAAAGCGGCATCGCGCTGGCGGGCGATTTGATCGACAGCGGCGCGGCGGCCAGGAAATTGCAGGAACTGAAGGAAATGTCCAACAGCTTCAAGGCCGCTGCATGACGGGGCGATTTGCCGCCGCCATCGCCGCCGAAAACGCGCGCGGGCGGGTCGCCGTCATTCCCGACATCAAGTGCATTTCGCCCAAGGAGGGCGACCTGTTGCGCGGGCGCGATCCGGCGGCGGCGGCGAAAAGGCTCGTCGATGCCGGCGCGCCGCTGCTGTCGGTGGTCACCGAGCGCCAGCGCTTCGGCGGCAGCGCCGAATTGCTGGCCGCCATCGGGCGGGCCGTGGCCGTGCCGGTGCTCAGAAAAGATTTCATCACCCGCCCCGAGCAACTCGTCGAAACGGCGGAACTGGGCGCGGCGGCGGTCTTGCTGATCTGCGCCATCACTGACGAGGAAAATCTGCGCTCGCTGTACGACAAAGCCCTCGCGCTGGGGCTGGAACCCTTCGTCGAAGTCCACACGGCGCAGGAAATGGCGTTGGCGAAGCGCCTGGGCGCCCGCCTGGTCGGCATCAACAACCGCGACATCGTCACGCTGGAAAAGGACGACGGCGGCCCCGGCCGCACCGCCCGGCTTGCCGCCGGCGCGCCCGCCGGGGCGCTGCTGGTCAGCGAAAGCGGCATTCTGTCGGCGGCCGACGCCAGTCTCGCCGCTGCCGCCGGGGCCGACGCGGTGCTGGTCGGCACGGCGCTGTGGCAGGCCGATGACATGGCCGCGATGTATCAGACGCTGCGCGTCGAAAGGAAAACCCCGCGTCCCATCGTGAAAATCTGCGGCCTGACCCGCGCCCAGGATGTGCGGGCCTGCATCGAACACGGCGCGGATATCGTGGGCTTCGTCGTCGAATACCCGCATCCCGTGTCATGGAACCTGGATGCGCCAACGGCGCGGAAACTGATCGCGGCCGTGCCAAAGCCCGTGCAGACCTGCGCCGTTACCGGCGGCTCGGTCGAGCATGTGCTGCGCGTCGCCGCAGAAACCCGGCCGGACTACATCCAGTTGCACGCCGGCGAATCACTCGCCGACACAGCCACCTTGGTCGGCGAACTGGGCAAAAGCGGCATCCGGGTCATCAAGGCGCTGTTCCCGGACACGCCCGATCTGGAAAAAACGGCGGCGGATTTTTGCCGGGCCGGCGTTCATGCGGTGCTGTTCGATCCGCGCACGCCGAATGACGCCAGCCGCAGCGGCGCCGCCGATCTCTCCCGCTATCGGGAGCTTCAGCGCGCCATCGACTGCCCGGTGGTTCTCGCCGGCGGCATCAAGCCCGAAAACGCGGCGGCAATGATCCGCGCGGCACAGCCGCGGATGATCGACCTGATGAGCGGCGTCGAGGCTTCCCCCGGCATCAAGGATCACGCCAGAATCGCCGCGCTCTTTGCGGCGCTGCACGACTAACCCATCACGCGAGACTCGCCATGCTACGCCATACCAAGATCGTCGCCACCCTCGGCCCCGCCTCATCCTCGCCGGAAATTCTGGAACGCCTCGTGCGGGCCGGCGTCGATGTGGTACGGATGAATTTCTCGCACGGCACGGCCGACGATCACCGGGCGCGGGCCGAGGGCATCCGCGCGGCGGTGGCCAGGGTCGGCCGCACCGTCGGCATTCTCGGCGATTTGCAAGGGCCGAAGATTCGCGTCGGCAAGTTCGAGCAGGGCAAGATCGAACTCAAGGCCGGGGCCAAGTTCATCCTCGACGCCCAATGCCCGCTTGGCAACGAAACGCGCGTCGGCCTCGATTACAGGGATCTGCCCAAAGACGTTGCCGCTGGCGACATCCTGTTGCTCGACGACGGCCGCCTGAAACTGGAAGTCGTCAGCGTGCGCGGCGATGAAATCCACACCCGCGTGCGGGTCGGCGGCCCGCTCTCCAACAACAAAGGCATCAACCGCCAGGGCGGCGGCCTGACCGCGCCGGCGCTGACGGCCAAGGACATGGACGACATCCGCACCGCCGCCGCCATCGGCGTCGATTTCGTTGCCGTCTCCTTCCCCAAGAGCGCCGCCGACATGACCCTGGCCCGCCAGTTGCTGCGCGCCGCCGGCAGCACCGCGCTCTTGATCGCCAAGATCGAGCGCGTCGAGGCCGTCAGCAACATGGCCGAGATACTCGACGCTTCCGACGGCATCATGGTCGCTCGCGGCGATCTGGCGGTCGAAGTCGGCGACGCCTCGGTGCCGGCGCTGCAAAAGCGCATGATCCGCCTGGCGCGCGACAAGAACAAACTGACCATCACCGCCACACAAATGATGGAATCCATGATCCACTCGCCGGTGCCAACCCGCGCCGAAGTCTCCGACGTGGCCAACGCCGTGCTCGACGGCACCGATGCCGTGATGCTGTCCGCCGAAACCGCCGCCGGCAGCTACCCGGTCGAAACGGTGGAATCCATGTCGCGCATCTGCATCGAGGCCGAGCGCTCGGCGCAGGTGACGCTCGACCGCGAGTTCCTCGACCGCGTGTTCACCCGCATCGACCAGTCGATCGCCATGGCCGCCATCTGGACCTCCAGCCACCTCAAGGTCAAGGCCATCGCGGCGCTGACCCAGACCGGCTCGACCGCGCTGTGGATGAGCCGCCTGAATTGCGGCGTGCCGATCTACGCGCTGACGCCGGATGCCGAGGCGGTCGGCCACATGGCGCTCTATCGCGGCGTCTGCCCGTTGCCGATGCCGCAGCAGCACAACGACCGCGACCGGCTGCTGGCCGAGGCCGAGCAACTGCTGATCGACCGCGGCGTGGTCGAACCGGGCGATTTGATGGCGCTGACCATCGGCGAGCCGATCGGCTCCACCGGCGGCACCAACACGCTGAAAATCGTCCGCGTTGGCGAGCATCAAATCAACTAAAATTTAAAGTTCATTCCAATTTCAACCCACCAAAGGAGTTCCCATGCCGCTCGTCTCCATGCGCCAATTGCTCGACCACGCCGCTGAAAACGGCTACGGCCTGCCCGCCTTCAACGTCAATAACATGGAACAGGTCTGGGCCATCTGCGAAGCCGCCAGCCAGATCGACGCCCCGGTCATCATGCAAGCCTCCGCCGGCGCCCGCAAATACGCCGGCGAACCCTTCCTGCGTCACCAGATTCTGGCTGCGCTGGAAGCCTATCCGCACCTGCCCATCGTCATGCACCAGGATCACGGCCAAAGCCCGGCCGTGTGCATGGGCGCCATCCGCTCCGGCTTCACCTCGGTGATGATGGACGGCTCGCTCGAAGCCGACGGCAAAACCACCTCCTCCTACGAATACAACGTCGCCGTCTCCCGTGAAGTCGTCAAATTCGCCCATGCCATCGGCGTTTCGGTCGAGGCCGAACTAGGCGTGCTCGGCTCGCTCGAAACCATGAAGGGCGACAAGGAAGACGGCCACGGCGCCGAGGGCCACATGACCCGCGAGCAACTCTTGACCGACCCTAACCAGGCCGCCGACTTCGTCAAACAGACCAACTGCGACGCGCTGGCCATCGCCATCGGCACCAGCCACGGCGCTTACAAGTTCACCAAGAAGCCCACCGGCGACATTCTGGCCATCGACCGCATCAAGGAAATCCACGCCCGCATCCCCAACACCCACCTGGTCATGCACGGCTCGTCGAGCGTGCCGCAGGAACTGCTGGCCGAGATCCGCGAATTCGGTGGCGATATGAAGGAAACCTACGGCGTGCCGGTCGAGGAAATCGTCAATGGCATCAAGCACGGCGTGCGCAAGGTCAATATCGACACCGACATCCGCCTCGCCATGACCGGCGCCATCCGCCGCTACCTGGCCGAAAACCCCGGCAAATTCGACCCGCGCGACTACCTCAAACCCGCCCGCGAAGCCGCCAAGAAAATCTGCCTCGCCCGCTACGAAGCCTTCGGCTGCGCCGGCCGGGCCAGCCAGATCAAGGTCATCCCGATGGACAAGATGGCCGACCGCTACGCCAAGGGCGAGTTGAACCAGATCGTCAAGTAAGTGGTGACCGGGGCTGTTGCCCCGGCCAATCTGCCGAACGGGAACCCGAGGCAATCCGGGTTCCTGTTTTTTTGCCCCACCCCGGACGGCTTCGCCGTCATCACGCCTTCCGTCGACCTCCATCAACATCCGCTGAGCTAGAAAATATTTTTTACGTCAATAGGTTAAGAAAAATTACAGTCCACTAGAGCGGTTTTGATTCAAATGCTGACATTTTTCTGAATGCCATGCGCAACTTCAAGCGCCGCTCCCCCTCCCTGGCCCTCCCCCGCCAAGCGGGGGAGGGAATCTCGCTCCTTCCCCCGCGCGCGGGGGAAGGTTGGG
>JGI20166J26741_11555584_pt1 | contig 24277 bp, 23 predicted proteins | sample TergutCu122P5_FD_26741 | JGI IMG/M metagenome (IMG submission 26741)
GCTTTGGGCGGGTGTCGGGACGGCGCTGCCCGGGCCGCGGGAAGCGCCGGGGTTGGTGTGGGATTAGCGGGCCGGTCGGCCGGCTGGTGCGGCCATGGCTGCGGGCACGGGGGGGGTTGTGATGTGCTCGCGGACCCAGCGGCCGTAGGGATACTCGCAGCCGTAGGTGCCGGGGTCGGCCTCGTTGATGTAGCGGGTGAACCTGTCGTACATCGCGGTTTGGGCGTCGTCTCGCATCCGGTCGGAGGACCGGTCGCCTGGGGGTAGGGTGGCGGTGGCGGTGACGATGGTGCCGATGGTGTCGGTGGTGATCTCGGAGTCGAAGCCGTAGCGTTCCACCATCTTGCCCAGCAGGTGCTGTTCGCACTCATAGGCCCACTGGTCGGCGTCGTCGCCGAAACCGGTTTCCCACCTGGTCTGGTAGTCGTCGATGCCGAGTTCGCGTCCGATGTGCCACAAGATGGGCTGGTTGTCTACCAGGTCGGCGGTCACCTGGATCGTCCCGTCGGGTTGTTGCCGCAGCCTGAACTTGGTGATGCTGTAGCCGCTGGCGCTCACATCGTAGGCGTCCGGGCAGTCCCAGTCGCCGTTCTCGTCGGCCCAGCGGCCGGTATCGTCGAACGCGACGCGCCACACTCGGTCACCGTGGAGGTCGCGCCAGCAGCCGTCGGCGATCTCGATGTCGGCGGATGGGTCGGCCATGGCGGCCTGGAGTGTGGGCGCGGTCGGGGTGGGGGTGTCGAGTTGGACCTCCGGTGTGGCGGCTCGTGGCTGCTGGCCGAACTGGCCTCCGACGGTGGCGCCGTTTCTGGTGGCGCCCTTCTTGTGGCGGGCCTGTCTCTGCGCTGCGGTCAACATGGCGTCAATGATGTCCCGCCGGCGTCGTCGCCTGCGCCAGCCAGACAGACGGGGACACGCCGCGGCATGCGGTGGCCGCGCCGCCGACGCTAGGCTGATGCCCGTGACGCAGAACCGTCCACACCCGGGCAGAGCATGGAGGCATCATGCCCGGCGGTGAGGCCATCAGAACCTACGCGGCCAAGGTCAAACAGATACACCGCACCGGCGCCGCCATGCCGGAGACCTCCTACTATCCGGCGCTCGACCCGCTGCTGGCCGACGCGGCACGCAGCGGCGGCGAGTTCCCGCTGGTTCCGCTGTCGCAGGTGTCCGGGGTGGCGTTCGGGACGCAGAAAGCACCGGACTATGGGCTGATCGAGCAGCGTTCCCGTATCTTGGCCGTACCCATCGAGGTGAAGAGCGCCGCCGTCCCGCTGGAGGTGATCTTCCGGTCCCGTCAGGCGGTGGACTATGCCAGAATCTTCGGCGGCGGGAAGGTCATGGCGACCAACCTGTGGCAGTGGGGGCTGGCGGAACTGCAAGACGACGGCACACTGGTTGAACGTGTACGTCAACGGGTGACGCTAGCCGAGTCTGGGGATGACTTTCTCGCCGGCCGGCTCGCCCCGGACTTGGACAGCCAGTGGGACAAACTGTCGTACCTGATCGTCGAGGCGACCGTGCGGCGCGGCACCATCTCAGATCCTCGTGTCGTCGCCGGGATGCTCGCCCATCATGCGAAACTCATGCGCGGCCAGGTGTTGGCCGCCGGTGATCCTGACCGGTTGTTCGCCTCGCTGCGGCGGGCGCTGCTTGACGGCCTCCAGATGGACCTGTCGGGTGAACACGTCGCCCCCACGGTGGTGCAGACACTCGTCTACGGCACGTTCGCGGCATGGCTTGAGGCCGATGAGCCGGAGCGTTTCGACTGGATGCAGTCCGCCTACCGGGCCTGTGCGCCGGTGTTCGCCGAGATACTTCACGAGGCGCTACGGCCCGCCGTGCTGCGGCGATGCGACCTGGTTCCGCACCTTGAGGATGTGGAGCGGGTGCTGCGATGGACTGACCGTGCCGCGTTCACCGCCGGGTTCGACGGGGACGCTTTCGCCTACTTCTATGAGCCGTTCCTGGCGGCGTTCGACCCTGTTCTGCGACGGGATCTCGGGGTGTGGTACACGCCCCGCCAGGTGGCCGACTATCAGGTCGCCCGCATCGACCATCATCTGCGCGCCGATCTTCGCATCGACGCCGGCTTGGCTGACGAGCAGGTGTTTCTTCTCGACCCGGCGGTCGGCACAGGCACCTATCTGGCGGCGGCGTGCGACTTCTTGTTCCGCTACCACACCGCCAACGGCGAACCCGGGCCGGTCGCGGCGCAGAAGTGTCTGCAAGCGATGACGACACGGTTCATCGGTTTCGATGTGCTGCCGGCCGCGTTCGTCATCTGCAACCTTCACCTGGCCCGCCACTTGACGCGGCTGGGTGCGAACAGCGACGGGGCGCGGCTTCGCATCTATCTGACCAACTCGCTGACAGGCTGGACAGACGAGTCCACCGACCCGGCGCCAAGCCTGTTCCCCGAACTCGCGGCAGAACTCCAACAGGCGGCCGGGGTGAAGCAGGCCACACCGATCCTCGCCGTGCTCGGCAACCCCCCATACCAGGGCTATGCGACCATCGAAACCGTCGAAGAGAAGGCCATGATGGCGCCATGGAAGGCGGCGTCGACACAGCGGTGGGGGTTGCGGAAACTTCGCCTCGACGACCTGTATGTCCGGTTCTGGCTGATGGCGATGCGCCGTATCGTCACACTGTCGGGCAGGGGTGTGGTGTCGTTCATCACGAACCGCAAATGGCTGGGCGGGCGTTCCTATCCGGCGATGCGGGACGCCATCTCGGCTGGTTTCGACACGGTTTGGGTGGATGATCTTCATGGCAGCGTCCACGCCGGCGAAGACGGTGACGAGTCGGTTTTCTCCAGCGCGGACACAGTTGGCATCCGTGTGGGTACCGCCATCGTGACAGCCGTTCTGGGCGGCGGGCGGGCCGGGGGTGGCCGGGCGTCGGTCCATGTGCGCAGCTACCGGGGATCGTCACAGGGGAAGCGGGGCATGCTGGCCGGGTGTGTGGCGCGAGACGCCTGGGGAGGGTATGAGGCGGTCCCGATGGAGGAGGGGCGCCGCTACCGGTTCGTTGAGGACACCGATGAGGACTGGCCGTGTCTGGACGAGTATCTGCCGGTGTTCTTCTCGGGTGTGCAGTTGACGCACAACTATTGGGCGTTCGACACGGATCGGGAACGGCTGCGGGCACGCCTGGCCGCCTACTTCGACAGCGGGGTCGCGTGGGGCGATCTGGTCGCGCGGTTCCCCCAGTTCGGTGTCGGGAACGCGAAGGTTCTGCGGCCGGCGCTGCAACGTTTGGGGTTCGACGAGGATCGGATCGTGGCGTTGATGTTCAAGCCGTTGGACCGCCAGTGGGTGTATTGGGAGACCCGCGTTCCGCACGTCCTGCACCGTGACAGGTCGGAGATGTTTCGCCACTGGCAGGTTGGGGGGCAGGTGTGCCTGGTGGCGGCGCAGACGCCGCGACGGCCGACCGGGGCGCGGCCGTTCCCGTCACGATCCGTGCCCAGCATGGAGAGCGTCGACCCGAACGCGCGATGCTTCCCCCTGTATCCGCCCAGCGATCCTCACGTGGACATGCCGGTGCTGTTCGGCGCCCAGGCCGCAGTCCAAGCTGAGACGCTGGTCGCGCCTGAGTGGGTCGGCGCGGCGGCGAAAACGCTCGGCTGTGGCGAGCGTGACGCGGGTGAGGCCGTGTTCTACGCGCTGGTGGCTGTCACCAACTCGCCGGCGTGGTTGGCGTGCCAGGAGGTGGAGTCGGATGATTTTCCGTCTGTGCCGCTCCCGGCGGACGCCGACATGTTGGGCGCGGCGGCGGGTCTGGGGCGGCGGCTGGTCGCCCTGTTCGACCCGTCACGGGACGTCCCCGGTGTCACTAGCGGCAGGATCGACGATGACGCCATCGCGAATGTCGGGCTGCAAGACCATGTGGCGGGCCGGGTGCCGCTGGCGGGCAGGCTGGGGTACAGCGGCGGGATCCGTTCAGGGTCGGATGTGTTGTGGGAACCGGGTGGCGGCAAGGGCTGGCATGAGGTGCCGGATGCGGTGTGGGACTTCGCGGTGGGTGGGTTCCCGGTGTTGCCGAAGTGGTTGTCGTACCGTGTCGGTGACTTGAGTGAGGGGCAGCGGGACGAGTTCAGGTTGTTGTGCCGCAGGGTTGTGGCCGTCTTGGAGACGCGGCGGCAGTGTGACACTGTTTTCGAGCGGGCCAGCACGCGGATGCTGCTGCCGGGCTGAGCCGGTTTCAGCCGAGTCCGTGGTCCTCGTCCCAGATCACGTCGGAGGCGCGCCGCCAATTCCCGTCACGGTCCTGCAACATCGCGCCGGCCGCCTGTACGGCGGCGAGGTCGGCGCGGCCTTGGGCGAGCCACTGCTCACGGTAGGGCTGCTGCGCCCCCACGGGTGTCCAGTTGGGGTGGGCGACGGCGTTGCCGCCGTAGCGGTTCCAGGCGTCCCGCACCTGGATGATCTCACCGGACGGGAGCTGCACTCTGTGGCTGCGGACCTTCTCGGCCTCGTCGGCCTCCAGCGGCTCCCACTTCAACATGTTGATGCAGCGCACCACCGCGTAGTCGTCGCTGGGATGCGGCTCCTTGAGGTGATACCAGCGCGGGTCGTCGGCCCGTTCCGCGCCTTGCGAAACGTCTCGGATGAACGCCCGCCCCTTGTCGATCTGCTGCTGACGCCACTCCCACTGGATGGCCCGCTTACGCGCCTCCCACGCCTCCCAGTACTGGCCGACGGAGAGCCCGCCGGGCGTGATCGGCGCCGCGCCGGCCGCCCGGCGCTCCTGCTCCCACTGGAGCATCGGCGGGTAGCCGGCGGCATCCTTGTCGGTGAACGTGATGCCCAGCACGTAGTGCATGTAGTTCCACGCCTCCTCGTCGATCAGCAGGTCGCGCCGGGTCATGGCGGAGGCAACGGCGTCCTCGGGGATCTCGACTTTCATCCAGAAGTCGATGGTCTCCTGGGCGGTGTGGAAACGCGGCGGGAACCGCCATGTGCCCTCCACGGGCATCACCGTGACCGGCGCCTCAGGCGCCGGGGGATGCACGTCGGGGGCGTAGCTGCCCGTGTTGGTGCCCGGAACGGTGACCCCGCGGGTCTGCTGGTCTGTCTGGCTCATCTGTCGTCTCCCATGCGCCTACTTGTTGGCCGGACCCGACCCTGGTGGCTGCGAGGCTGGCGTGCCCTGCTCCGCTTCCGCTGCGGCTTGGGCGTCCTGGGCGGCGTCACGCTGGGCCTTCTCGGCGGCTATCCGATCCTGCCGCGCCCGCTCATACGCCCGCTCCTTAGCGGCCGCCTGCTGATCGATCTGCTGCTGCTGCTTGGCCTTCTCATGCTTGTCTGTCTGGTCGGCGACCCAGCGTTCGTAGTCGCCGCGATGGTCGGCCCGTGCTTCCCGAATCTTCTTGACAGCCTTCACACTACCGTACGCCACCGCCCCAACCGCAAGCGCAGGCGCCGCAGTCGCCAAACCCACCGCCGTCGCCGCGCCGACCACACCCAAACCAGCCTTCCCTGCCGTCCCGGCGATCATCTTGGCCCTCCCAGCCGCAGTGTCCTCATTGAACGCCTCCACACGATCCTGCAACCCAACCGTCCACCGCGACATGCGCGACACACTGTCGCCCTGCCAGATACCAGACGACGGCGCCTTCCCGCGGGCGATGGCACGCGCCGCCCTGGCGTCTCGAAGCTCCCGCACATGCTGGGTCTGCCGATCAGCCCGCGCAGCCCACTCAGCCCTCCGCAACGCCCACCCCGACCTGGTGTCCCCAGCCGGCAGACCGGCCGCCTCACGGCGCCGCCCCAACGCCCACTGGCGGGCCTCGGCACGGTTCCTGGCCTCCTGCAACCGCCTGGCGCCGCCGCGCAGATTCTCGACCGACGACGGATGATCCCCAGGCAGGGACCGCAACGGCCGCAACCCATTCGACCGCCCCTCCCCGGCCACCCCGGACCCCGGACGCCCACCCAGACGGCCCTGAGAACCGAACCGCATCCCACGCATCGTCCGACCCGTCGCCATCCGCAACTGCCCCATCCCCCGCAACGCCCGCGACATGATCCCACCCTGCGCCAACGCCCCGACCGCCGCCCCACCCGCGAACACCCCACCCCACGCCAACGCGCCCTTCACCGACAACGGCGAAGGCGTCTTCAACACCTTCGTGAACAGCATGTTCACACACACCACCCCGATGATCGGCGCCGCCCCCACCAGCGCGATCCCCAGCACCGGGATCGACAACAGCGGCGTCAACACCAGGATGGCGACAGCGGTCGTCAACCCGATCAGCGCCAGCAGCAGCGACGCCCCGAAAGCGTACAGACTGAACCCGGCGATCGTCTTGCCCAGATTGGCCAACACCTGCTCACCCCTGGGGTGGATGATCGCGATGGCCGCCGCCACGACCATCATCGCGAGCAGCGCCCACAACGCGAGTTGGGCGACGATCTGCGCCCCGGAGATGATGGTGAACACCCCGCCCACCACCGCCGCGGACAGCACGAACACGAACGACGCCCCGACAGCGGGCCACAACTGGTAGCCCTGCAACGTGTTCAGATAGGACCACTGGTCGATGGGGGCCTTGCCCGCCACATCCTTCTTGACTTGCTTGTCACTCAGGTCGAAGTTGAACACCGAGAACTTGGTGTCCAGCCCGAAGAACATTGTGCCCAGAAAATCGGACAGGGAGTTGTTGTTGTTGATGTCCGCGTCGGCGCCGAACGCATTGGCGCAGTCTTCGACGGTGACCGGGTTGTAGTCGTGGCCGACCCATCCCGGGCGGGGCGCCCACTTGCCGTCGATGTACTGGCAGGACCCCCAGGCGACCAGCGCGATGTCTTCGGCGACGGCGTTGCCGTTGAACATGGCGCCCAGCCACATGGTGGTGTACGGGTAGCCTGAGCCGACGCTGACGCCGGAGTGCTGCTGGTAGCACAGGTATACCGCGACGCTATCGCCCCACAGGTTGGCGCACTGTTTGGCGATCGGGTCGTCGCCCATTTTGGACAGGAAGCACGCCCCCCACCCCGGCATCGTGGCGGGTCCGCATGTCAGGTATGCGAGGTAGGCGTCTTGGGCTTTCTGCTTGTCGACGTTCAGCACCTTCGTCAGATCGGCCATCGGGGCGAGTCCCATGGCGATTCTGGTGATCTGGTACTGCATGTATGGGGCGGCCCGGACACGCATCTCCATGGCGCGGCACCACACATCCACGCCGACACTGTTCTTGCCGAACTGCGCCTCTTGGAAGATCGTGCCCGCGGAGGTGACCCACATGTTCGACAAGGTGAGCGGCACCTGCGCGCCGGCGGTGTTGAACCCGTCGGAGGTCCACTGGTTCTTGTACAACTGGTACAGCACCCCGATGTACGCTTGGCAGGATGAGCCGTCGCTAACACCGGTGTTGGCGATGGTGGGGGTGATCTGGTTGATCGCCGCCGCCGGGGCCGTGGCGACGCCGGCGACGGCCCGCATGATGTTGACACCGTACCAGGACGGGGCTCCGACGGTCTCGCCGACCGGTTTGGTGAGCGCGGTGTCGGCGCGCCACACGGTGGTCATCAGGAACAGGAAGCACAGCGCGACGCGCAGCATCGACTTCCATGTGCCGCCCCGGGCGGCGGCGACCAGGGCGATGACGAGACCGGCGAGGACGGCGCCGTAGACGAGTTTGTTGTCTTGCAAGGCGTGGCCGATGACGGAGGCGGCCTTGTCTGTGATGGTGGCGGCCTGGTCGGCCACACACATGCGGTTGGCTTCTTGGGTGAGGGATGAGCCGATGGTGTAGAACACGTTGCCCAGGCCGTAGAAGATGCCGAACAGTCCGACGGCGACCCCGGTTTGGATGAGGTTCAGCCCGAGGAAGCCGGGGTCTTGGCGGGTGTGGAGCATCTGGACCCCGCCCCAGCGCTGGTTGGGCAGGAATGTGGCGGCGGCTTGGGTGACGGACTCGTCGCCTGTGCCGCACAGGGAGGTGGGGGGTGTGGTGGGGTCGCCGGGGCCGAGCTGGATCGGGGTGTCGGGGTGGGTGAACGTGTCGGCGACGGCGATCTCGACTTGGGCGGGCACACCGCCGAGCAGGTTTGACAGTTGCACGGAGGCCGCCGCGCCGGACGACGCGGTGTACATCCAGCCGAGCAGGAACAGGCCGAACCAGATGGCCAGTTTGTGGCGCATGTCAGCTCCATTTCAACAAGTTGACCAGTTGCACGAGACCCTGGTCGGGGGGGCGGGTGACGTCGTGGCCGCAGTACCACAACCGGTTCTCCCCGGCTGAGGCCCAGTCGTAGATGACCCGCCCCGTTTTCTGGCGCAACCCGGTGTTGCGCCGCCACACCGCCATCCACACCCCGGCGCCGACCCCGGCGAGCAGCACCGCCATGGACAGCCACCACGGCGCCCACCAGATGACCAGCAGCAGCGGCGCCAACCCGGCGGCGCCCCCGGCGGCGGCGGTGGCGATGGCACCCAGATGGATGGGCACACCCTTGGGCGCCGCGATGGGGCGCGCCTTCTTGGCGGTGACCATCCACGGCGTCAAGTCGACCATCACAGGCCCGGGCGGAGCCTCGGGGGGGCTCACTTGAGCCACCCGAACAGTTGAAAGATCCCCGCGCCGAGGGCGACCAGGCCACCGAGCACCACGGCGAGCACCCAGCCAGCCACCCTCAGAATGTCGGGCACGACCCACACCGCGACCACGGCGCCGGTGATGAGCAGCTTCTCCAGCATCTTCTTGCCTTGCATCTTGGAGTGGACAAACAGAAACGCCCCCAGGAACACGACGACGGCGATACCGATGCGGGTGGGCGCGTCGATCAGGCCGGTGAACCAGCCGACCGCCGCGGCGAACGCATGGTTGACCTGATCGTAGAAGTCTTTGCCGTATTGCATGTCAGCCTCCAAAGTCTCATGGACGCCACCCATGGTGGTGCCCCGCCCGTGGTGGGCGGGGGAGCCAGGTTGGCTCCGCCACGGCCCGGGCGGGGTCCGTCAAGGTAAGAGCCATGAGTGAAACCAACCTCGACTGGGCGCCCACAGCGCCCCCCGTGCCCGTCCCGCCCGCCCCGGCGGCCGAGGACGTCAAGAACACCGCGGCGTCCCGCGGCGCCCCGAAACGGCCCCTCAGCCCCGCCGATGTGAAACGTGTCATCGCCGCCGTCGAGCAGACCGCCGCCCTCGACACGCCGACCCGCAACCAGGTCGCCAAGATACTGGGCTGCAAGCCCGACACCGCCGGGATCGTCGAAACCGCCCTGACCGGCCAGAAGCCCCCCAGGACGCTGACAACCCGCCTGTGGGCACTGATCAAGGCCAGCGACCAGTTGGGGGCCTACGACACCGCCCTGGAGCTCCTGGAGGGCGACCAGGCCGGGTCGGCGTGGCGGATCATCGCCGCGGTGGCGCCGTCGCTGCCCGACATGCCCCGCAAGACGAGGGACGCGGGCAAGGAACTCGTCAAGGCCGCCAACAAGATGCGCCAAGACCGCCAAGACCAGCTGTCGAAACTGCTCGACGTGGTGGAGAACCTGTAGATGAGGTGCCGCGCGTGGCGTCCCCAACGACTCGACTGGCAGGCCCAAGACGCCCACCTCGGGCATCGGCCCGGGCGCTGCCGGGTGTGTTGGGGACGCTGCCGCAACAAGACCCCCAAAACCCGCCCGGTGTGCCTGGACTGCCAGCAACTCTTGGCCGGACACCCCGATGTGGCGGTGCGCCGATGGCTGGCCGCCGTGCCCGGGTTGGACCCGTCGACGGTGGCCCGCCTGATGGCCGACGGCGACCCGCAAACCGCCCAGGCCGCCGCCCGCCTTTGCGATCTCGACTGGGAGTAGCCGATGCCTGACCTGTTCACGTCCCATCCCCGCCGCCACCACGACACCAACACTTGGATGCGGCCCCTGGCGGACGCCGACCCGCAGGTCGCCGCGCGGTTGCCGCTGCTGGCCTGGCGCGGGCGCCTGCTGCAAATCTATGTGTGGGCCGCGATCATCGGTTTGGTGCCCGCCGTCGCCGCCGCCGGATATTTCGCCTACCAGGCCGCCAACCCGCCCGCCACCACCGCCACAGACCCGTATGCGGGGTGGCGGCGTTCCCTCGCAGTGACGGCGCTGGCAGCATGGCTGGACAAGGATCCCGCCCCGCTGCCCGGGGGTGTGCTGATCGGCTGGGAATCATCCATGCCGGTCGAGTTCATCCCGATCTTGAAGTCCGGCCGGCAGGTGAACAAGCCACCCTCCTGGACGTCGACCCGTGAGGTGTTCGATGTGGTCGACGGGCGGGGCTGGTGGTGGCGGGTGAGTGTGCAAACCTTGTGCGACCAGACCTGCCAGGTGGTCGGCGACCCGTCCCCCACCCCGGTCGCCCAGCCCGGCAGGGCGGGGGCGGGCGGGGCGTGGCCCGGGTTGGACAAAGGTGTGTCACCGTCACCGGCAGTGCAGGCGACGGTGCAGGTGTGGGCCGAGGCGTGGCTCGGTTCGGATGCGGGGAGGCTGGCGTTGGCGGTGGGCGACACCGACCCGGCCCACCTGTACACCCCGCTCGGCGGCGGGGCGGCCGCAGTGGCGGCGGCAGTCGGGGCGACGGCCGCAGCACCCAACCTGGAGGGCGGGCTGGTCGCCTATGTGACGCTCGGGGTGACTTGGGCGGGCCAAGACAAGGCGGGCCCGGCGTGGGGGGTCGATGTGCTGGTCGCCCAGGCGTCGACGCCGGCGGCGCGGGTGGTGGCGTGGGGTCCGCCCGGGTCGGGCGGGGGCCTGGTCCCGTACCAGAACGCCGCGTCGACACCGGGCGTGCTGCCGCCGCCGATGCCGACACCGACGCCGAGCGCGACGAGGTGACTGGTGGGAGGCAAACCTGTTTACGCGCCGCCCGAGTCGGGCCGCTGGTGGCCGACCGCGACCCGCCAGATCGCCGGCGACCAGATCCGGGTCGGCGAGGCTGGGGCGTGGCTGTACATGGCGTGCCCCACCGGGCCCATCTCGGACGCCCGCACCCCCGAGAACGGGCTGCGGTTCGGCGCCGCGATAGAGGCCGGGTTGCGGCGGGCCGCGACGCTGACCAGGGTGCCGCCCGGCCCTTTGGCGAGACGGCGCCTGCTGCGGTCCCGCTACCGGGCGGTGCACATCCTGCTGGTCAACACGCTGGCCCGCTTCGACCCTGCGGGGGTCGCTGCGGAAACCGAGTTGCGGCAAGGGTTCCACGACCTGCTCATCCCCGTGCACCTGCTCACCTTGGGTGTCAAGCTGAATCAGGACCTGGTGGGCGGCCCCGCCCGCCTCACCGACCAGGTGCGCCGCGCCGTCGCGCTGCTGCTCGGCCAAACCGACTCGGGGGAACCCTACCGGGTCGACGCCAACCGTGTCCGCCCCCTCATGTCGGGGGCCGGCATGTCAACCCTGTCCCGGCGCGACCTACAGATCATGGACGCCTGGTGGTCGGGTGGCATGCACCCCGATGTGCACGTCCTGCCCCACCCGAACCATCTGCACCTCTACCCCGACTACGCGACCGGCCACAAGGCGGAACAACTCGACGCCGACTGCGCCGCGTGGCCCGGCCCCTGGCAGGGTGACCTGATCTCGTGGGCGACGGTGGAGCACATGCCCGCCGGTGTCGTCCACGGCGGCGACCCGAACGCCTGGTGGGGCAGGCGGCTGATCGACGCGGGGGCGGTTTGTGTGTCGATCAAGGGGCTGCTGGAACCGGCGGCTGTCACCAGGCGGGAGGCGTCGGTGCAGCTTCGGGAGGCGCAGCAGGACTTGGATCGGCGGGAGGCGCGCTCCGAACTGCCGGAGGATGAGAAACGCCAACTGGTCGACGATCTGGACATGGCGCGTTCCGCGATGTCAGCCGACCAGGATCCGCCACCCCAGCTGATCGAGACATCCATCGAGGTGGGGTTCGCCGGCCGTGACGGTGAGGGCGGGTTCGATTTGGAGAAGATCTCCGAGATGACCGGGCTGGTGCTCAACCCGATGGAGCACCGGCAGCGGGCGGCGTGGTGGGAGGCGATGCCGGCGTCGAAGACGGTCGCCTCGCCTTGGCTGCATGAGGTGAATGTGCCGATGGTCGCCTACGCCGGGCTGGGTGATCTGGCTGTGCTGGGGGACCGTCCCTCGGCGACGTCGGTGATGGTCGGGCTCACGGAGAAGGACCGCCAGCCGGTGTGGCTGGACTGGACGGCGCTGTACAGGGGGGCGGAGTCGTCGGCGGCGATGGCGCTGGTGTCGGGGGCGCAAGGCAGCGGCAAGACGGTGCTGCTGCAATCGATCTACTGGCAGGCGTCCAAGTCCCGCAACGACATGGGGGAGTGGACCCCTATCATCATCGCCGACTGGAAACTGGCCTCCGACCTGTCCGACACCGTGTCCATGTGCCCGGCGCACCGGATCGTGTCCCTCGACGACCTGCTCGCCACCCAGGGTGTGTTCGACCCGCTGGCCGCCGGGGCGACACCCACCGCCGGGGTGTCGCAGGCGGCGTCGTATCTGCTGGCCGTCAACCCCCGCTCGAACCAGGTGTCGCTGTCGGACTACGCCTCCGACGTGTCCAACGCCATCATGTGGGGGGCGCAGCGGGGCGCCAGGTTCACCGGCGCGGCGATCGCGATGGCGGCGCAGGCCGGTGTGCCGAACGCCGACAAGGTGTACCAACTCGTCTCCATCCAGGCGGCGGGCTCCCCGATGTTCACCGCGTTCTGCGGCATGGACCCCGATGGGGAGCCTTTGCGGGCCGCCGAGGGGGTCACCTACATCAAGGTTGGCGACTCGGGGTTCGATGTGATGGGGCTCAGGGGCCTGTCGATGGATCAGATGGAGATACCCGACCGGGTGCAGGTGGTGCTGATCCGGGCGTTCATCAACTCGGCGATCAACGCTTTGGCGAAACGGCAGGGGCTGCTGCTGTGTGACGAGGCGTGGGCGGCGTTCATGGCCGGGCCGGCGCAGATCGGGATGATGAACCGCATCATCCGCGAGCTCGGTGTCGCGGCGGTGTTCGCCTCCCAGTATGTGAGGGACGCTTTGGAGGCGAAACTGGCCCCCCCGGCGTGGCAGATCATTCTGGCCGACACCGACCCGGCGGAGGCCGCCCTCGCCCTGCAACTGGCCAAACTGGAGGCCACCCCGGCCCGCCTGGCGCGCATCACCGCGGGGGCGAGACTGCCGGGCCGGGCCCCGAACTGGGGTTCGCTGCGCACACTCACCGACGAGTCGGGCAACATTCTGCGGCCCCCCGTAGGGTTGGTGAAAGCCCCCGACATGGAGGCGATCTACACCACCATCCGGCTGCCCGACACGTTCCAGGCCAAAGCGGCGACCAACCAGGACGCCCGCGCCGCCCGCCGTCAACTGGAGGTAGAGGGTGTATGACCGCTTGTCGGGCCGGGTTACGAAAACCTGCCGCCTTGACCGGTGGACACACCCGCCGGGGGCCTATACCGTGACCGTGTGTGGCCCTCGACGGGTCGCGGAAAGGACAACTCGATGACATGCGTCAAGACACGGATCGACGATCCGGCCCCCACACCGCCTGCGGACGGGGTGTGGCTGTACAAGATGACAAACCGGCGCGACGGCACCGTGCTGTGGGCCGACTCGGCGACCGACATGGTGGCCGCGATCCTCGGCGACCCCGAATACCCCGCCAAGTCGGATGAGGAGGCGCTGCTGGCCCGGGTGGCGTACGCCTGGCATGCGTGGGGTGTGATGAAACTCGTGTTCGCCACCGGGGAGCGCGACAACATCATGGGCGTGGACCCGGCCCCCACCGGCGAGGAGATCGACGCTTTCACCTCCAACATCCGCGACCCCGTTGTCAACCTGCCCGACAACCGGTGGCGGTTCGCCCAGCCGCTGCTCGTCATCGACGCCGACTACGCCCCCTACACCGACCTGCCGCTACCCCAAGGCGACCAGGTGCAGGTGTTCCACGTCGCCGACGAGGTGGCGTTCCTCCAATCGGAGGGCGGCGCGGCCGATCTGGTGTTCGAGACACTGGACTAGCGGCACATGACAGAACCCCCAGGCGCCGCCTGGGGGTTCTGCCTTGTCTAGGTGTCGCCGTGGACCGCGTAGTGCAGGTTCGTGCCGGTGATCAACGGCCGCCCGTCCTCATCCACAGGGCGCCCCACAGCAGGGGCGACGGGGCACTGGTGGCCGCGCTTCTCCAGAAACACCAGCCCGCACTTGGGGCACTGCTTCACCCAGGTGGGGGTCGCCTGGCGTTTGATGTGACGGTTGTAGTAGGCGCCGACCGACCCGCCCGCCTCGTCGATCGCCACCATGTTGTCGTAATGCTGTCTGGGTGCCCGGTAGCCGTACAGGCGCCCGTTCAAGTCGACCGCCAGCACACCGTCTTGCCAGCCGATGCGGCGCACCCACGACGACGAGGCGACCGGGCGCATCCCGGCGCCCTCCAGCAGCAGGCGCCGCCTGTGCTCGCGCAGCAGCCGGCCGGTCTCCAACTCGTCGACCGCCCGCCGGCCCTCCAGGCAGGCCCGCACAGCCTCCTCCGACACCACGTTCGCCCCGTCGCCCACCAGGTGGACCGCCCAGCGGCCGCCACGGGCCCGCACGATTGTCGCCGACAGCATCGAGGTGCCCTGGGGGGTGGTGATTTGGACGGGGATCTGGAACTCGGCGCCGGGGTGGGCGCGCCGCCAGCGGGTGATCGCCGCCATCGACGGCATGGTGATGTCCATGCCTGTGCCGGTGAAGGTGCGCCGGTAGGTGTGGCGGCCTTCCTCGTCGCGGGCGGGGATCATGGGGGCGGTGTCGGTGTCGTAGTCGACCATCTGGGTCCAGGCGCCCCAGAAGTCGCCCGGGGACGGGTTGGGGGTGATTTCGACGGGGGGCCCGGCGGGGCGCAGCAGCGCACCCCACTTGCCTTGCTTGTCGCGGGTCTGGTCCTTGTAGCTCACTGGGTCTCCATTCATTCGGTCAAAGCGGCCTGCGCTTCGGCCAGGTCGTCTCGGGGGGCCCGGCGGGGCGGGGCGTCCGGCCGAAACGGCCGGCGCGGTCACGGGGCTGGCGTCCGGGGTTCACTCGCGGGCCGCCATCCGGTTGAGCGCAGCGTCAACGGCTTGGGTGGCGTCAGCGCCGCTTCCCGCCGTGCCGGACGCCACCGGTTCGGTGTCGGGGCTGGACTGGATCATCCAGAAGCAGCCCGGCAGTATGCGGTCCCCGTCGGTCAACGCCTTGACGGTCACATACCAGCCGTCGCGCTTTTCGCGGTGCACCGCCATCGGCACCCATTGCGTGTCGTCACCTGCTACCCCGTTTTGCCACATCAGGTCGGGTAGGTTGGGGCGGCCCGCTTTGGTGGCGGCGGCGACCAGCCAGCCCCAGTCGGCGGATGTCACTGCCTGCTGCCGGTAGGCGTCCACGATCTGCTGATCGGTAGTGGCCCGCATGTTCGCGTCGCGGTCAGTCCAATGCTGGTAGATGGTTTTCAGGTCCGGGCCGATGGTTGCGTTCATGGCCCCCAGAGTCGTCCACCCGGAGGGGCGGCGGTGGGAGCCAACCAGGCAGGCGGCGGATCAGGACACGGCGATACTTCTCCCGCCCATCCACGAACAGCGACGGGATCCCGTCATGCTGGGACATCCCCAACACCTCGAACCAGGCTGTGGAGCCGTCCGCGAGGACCGCCCGGCCGATCATGCGGGGGTGGGCGGAGTGACGGCGGCGGCCAGCCACGGTTCGGCCTGGGAGGCCCGCGACACGTAGACGAGCCACTGCCCCGACGCGGTGGGCACGCCGACGAGGGCGAAACTGCCATCCGAGGCGCCGGTTCTCTGCCCGCTGGTCGGGTCGAGCAGGATGCCCGGCCCGGTCGGGGTGCCGGGTGGCACGGTGGACAGGTCGATTTGGGGCAGCATCCCGTACAGGTCGTCGGTGACCAGCGGTTTGAGGGTCTGCCGCAAGGTGGCGGGGCTGGTGGCGGTGGTGAACGCTGTGACGACCTGCGCCCCCAAAGCGGTGACCTTGGCCATGTCGCCGGCCCCCCAGGTGGGCGGGTCGTCCATGTTGCCGGGTTCTTGGGTCACGCCCGTGTCGCTGGACGCCGGGGCGGCGGGGGTGGTGGGGGTGAAGGCGCCAGTGGTGGCGCCGGGGGGTGGCGGGGTGAAGGCGGGGATCGCCGGGGTGGGGTGCCAGCCGAAACCGATCCACGCAGCCAACCCGACCGCCACAACACCGATACCGGCCATCACCAGTTTGTCTTTCCGCATGCCCGCCACGGTAGCGGCCCTCACAGGCCCCGCGTGTCCGCCAACTGGAGCATCCGCAGGCAGTACCACACGCCGGCCGCGGCCTGCTGGGGGACCGCGCCGTTGCCCGCCATGCGGATCGCCTCGTTGCGGGTGACGCCCGGCACACCGGTCAGCCACCGGTCGGGCCAGCCCATCATCCATGTGCAGAACTCGGGGCTCAACCCCTGGTTCCCCCGCGACGTCTCCACCGTCGGCGGCGGGGAGGGCCTGGTCAAACGCTCCCACTGGCGGATGCCCGGCAGGTAGCGTGACATCTGGTCGGGGTCTTGGACGACCCCGGGGAGCAGCAGCTCGCCGGCACGGTCCTGTCCACGGTTCTTGTGCCCCCCGGTGGCGGAGGCCACATCGGGGGTCGGCATCAGTTCGACACCGATCACCTCCGCCAAGTTTCCGAATCCGTCGGCGACATGTTTGCGGGCCGCTGGGGCTGTGGGTGAGGCGTGCACGTCGGCCGCGCGGGGGGTGGGCAGGGCGCGGGCTTCCCGCCCGAGGTTGCGGGCGTGGCCGTTGCCGGTGTCGGGGGCTGTGACGCATGTGGGCGCCAGGTCGTGGGCGACGGACGACAGGGGCGGGGTGTGGCGGGCCTGCTGGGAGGGGTTGTGGCGGTCCTTGGCGTCTTGGGCGACCGGGGTGGGCACGAGCCGCATCGCCTCTTGGGTGAGGGAACGCCCATGCCCGTTGCCGTTACGGTGCCGGCCCGCCATTTTCTCGGTCCACTCCCCCCACCAGCAGGGGGTCTTGTTGGCGCCCATGTCGTTGACGACGGGGGTGGGCAGCAGCCAGCCCGCGACGGTGCGCAGATTCGGCCCGCCGCCACCCATCCAGCCCGCCCCGTTCGTGTCGGAGGCGACAGGGGTGGGCAGCAGCGGGCCTAATGCTCCACCGCGTCCGCCAGACTCACCCCATGCCCGCCCCGGCGCCGCTGCGACGGGGGCTGGGAGCCGCCGTTGACCGACAGGTTCGCCGTCACCGTCGGCAGCAGCCCCGCATGGGCGGCTTGGCCTTTGCGGGTCAACCGGACCGGCCCGCCGGTCATCGCCTGTATCTGGTTGCCCAGCCCCGACGGGCCGCTCACCCTGTTCGATCCCGAGTTGGGGGCCTCCGGTGTCGTGTCGGGGGTGCTCAGCAACGGCAGCGAGGAAAACACGGGCCCGCCCATGGCAGCAACCCACGTCGGCTGCGCGAAGAGACGTCCACGCGACACGATACCCGAGGCTGGAAAGGTCTCCGCAAACACGCCCGAGTGCCCGCAGAACATGCTCTGCTGGCGGGTCTCCCACACATCCCGGGCAGGGTTCCACACCGCTAGCGGACTTGGCGGAGCGGGCGGCGTCGACGTTCTCGAAGATGACGAGGGCGGGCCGCAACTCGGCGATCGCGTTTCGCATCTCGACCCACAGGTTCGATCTTGTTCCATCAGTCATTCCTTTCCGCCGGCCGGCCAGGCTCAAATCGGTGCACGGCGATCCGCCCACGATGATGTCCACCCGGGGCGCCCGGGACCAGTCGATTTTCGTGACATCCCCCAAGTTGGGGACGCCGGGGAACCGGTGGGCGAGCAGTTTGACCGGCCCGGGTTCGATGTCGGCGACCCAGGCGAGACGCGCCGTGGGCCACAGCATGTCGATGGCCATGTCCAAACCGGCGGCCCCGGTGAACAGGGAACCCACCACGGGTCCGGTGTTGTCGTCCATGGCTGTGAGATTGCACGCCGCCACCCGGCAGGGGGTGGAGCCAACCGGGGCTCACAGGCCGAGGCCGCCACCATCCCCGGTGAGCAGGTCGAGGATCATGTCATGGTCGAGGTCGCGGTGCTCAAGGAGCGCATCGGTGGCGTCGGCGAGGAGGGTTTGGTGGGCGGCGAGGATGCCGGCCGCTTCACGGGCGGCGCCGGTGATGAGCCCGTCGACGGTGAGTGGGCCGGTGACACCGGGTGGGAGGACGCCGATGGTGAGGAGGCGGGCCACCAGTTCGAGGCTTTCGCGCATGTCGTTGGCGCCGCCGTCGGTGACCGCTGGCAGGGTGTGTTCGGCGAGTGTGCCGGCGGCGCGGACGACGAGATGCTGCCATGTGCCGGTCGAAGGGTCGCAGCCTGGCATGGGTTCGCCCCGGGTGTGCCCGCCGGAGCCGGGGGCGGGGATGATGGTGGCCTGGTGGATCGTCCAGTTGAAGTGCGCCATCGCCGCCAGGTGTCCGGCTTCGTGGGCGGCGCGCACAGGGTCGGGCAGCATGGTGGCGGCCGTCTTGCCCGCCCTGGCCGCTGCTGTCGCCACGGCATATGCGGCGATCGACACCGGGCGGTGTGCCTGCCGCCAGCAGATTCTGACGATCCCGATGATGGTCGCAGCCCCGGCCGCCAGCATCACGCCGCGACTGGCCGCCGCGACCTGCTGGTCTGCGGTGAGGGTGGCGAACCGGTGTGCCCACGCCAACACGTCCGGGGTGAGACTCAAGGCGAGAGCGGTGGCGCCGACCGTGAACGCCGCCCACAGCAGCGAGGAGGCGACAGCGGGCCACCAGCGCCACCATGGCGGGTCGGTGCGGGTCACCGGGATGGCGTTCAACATCCCGGCCCACTCTTGACTGTGAGACTGGCGAAGAGAAGACGCAGCACCTCGGCGAGGGTTGCCGCGCACATCGCGGCGAAGAGCGCGACACCGGCCAGCAGCGCCAGCCCTTGGCCGAAGAGGCGGGCCAGCGCCTCGGCCGAGTAGGGGACCGGGGTGTTCATCGGGATCCACACGAAATGGTAGACACAGAAGCCGCACACGGCGGTGCCGGCGGCGCAGGCTGCGATCTGGGCGAGTTTGCCGCCCAGGCTGGTGGCCCGATAGTCGGGTTCGGCCGCCCAGCGGCGCAGGCGCTCCGCTGCGGCGGCAGCCGCAATGTAGAGCACCGCCAGTAGCACCGCCACCAGCACCGGGCCGATGGTGACAGCCGCGACGATGCCCACCACCGGCCTGGCCGGCGGATAGAAAACGGCGGCGGCGATGGCGGCGAGGATGGTGAGCACCCCGATGGTGATCACCCGGTCGCTGGTGGGGGTTTCGGTGGTGTCCATGGGGGTTCCTCTCGGGACGGTGGGGTCGGGTGTCAGCATGGCAGCCCCTGACGTTTCGCGATCTCGCACGACACCTGCTGGAGCAGGCGGGCCAAGTCCTGGTCGCTCAAACCGGACAGGCCGCCGCCCGTCGGCGGCACGGTGGCGCCGGGCTTGTCGGTGGAGCAGCCGACCAGCGCGCCGTCCCTCGCCGAGAACAGGCACGACGTGCCGTCCGCGTTGATCCGGGCGACATAGATGATCGCCTTCGGCATCCCCATCGTCGCCTGCCAGGTCGCAGGCCCGGTCGGCACAATCTCGTACACCGCCATCCCCGCCGCCCACTCCTGCAAATTGCCGTAGTCGGCGTGCAAACGGTCGATCACAGCCGAGTTCGCCTGGCGGGGCGGGTCGAGCACGATCACCCGGTAGGGGTTCAACACCCCGGCGTGATTCTCGGACGCGGCGACGACCCCCACGGCGTTGATCGACTGCGACTGGCCCACCAGCGCCAGCGGGGTCACGAAATCGGCCCCCGTGCGGTCGGCGCGTTCCAGCAGGAACTCGGTCAGGTTCGTCTCAGTCTTGGAGTCGCTGGTGGGCTGGTAGCCGACACGGTTCTGAACATGATCCCACCACGATCCCAGCCCGGTGGTGGACTCGCGCTGTTTGACGGCCAGCGACATCGGGTAGACGGGGCCGGGGTATTCGCCCGGTGTCACGTCACGGTCGATGGTGATATTCCAGTCGGAGTCGACGACCGCCACACCGTCTGGCACCTGGTAGGTGTAGACGAGCCCCCGATAGGTTTTCAGCGGCACGATGATCTTGGCCTGGCCGTCCACGCACACGCCGTAGGCGTCGGATTGGGTGATGAGCTCGGGTCCGGCCCGGCGGATGATGGCGCGCTGCAAGTTGGACCAGAACGGGCCGTTGAAACGCCGCCCGCCCGCCGCGAACCGGCAGTTGCCGGCCACGCTCTGCCCGGAGTCGGACACCTGCTGCCACACGATCTCCCGGTAGCCTTGGAAGACGCCCTTGTCGGCGACGAGGGTGGCGAAGTGGGCGGTGGTGGGGATGTAGGTGGTTTCGGCGAGGACGCCGTTGAGGGTCATGTGGGAGGCGGTCTGGTTTTCGGCGACGGTGAACGGGGCGCGCGTGTCGTATTCGGGCAGGGTGGCGTCCTGGGTGATGGTGACCGAGGCGAGGAACAGGCCGGCGTCGGCGCGCCAGCCTTGGAACAGGCCGACCCCGATACTCGCCAAGACGGCGGCGCCCCCCGCCATGACGCTGGTGGCGACCAGCCATCCCGGGTACGGGGTCCGGTAGTCGTCGGTGACGAGGATGAGGGACGCGGCCACGATCACGGCCGCGAACAGGGTGTAGATCCAGCCGCCGGAACGCCACCACATCCACAGCGTGTTGAACGCCAACGTCTGCCACACCCCCAAACCTGTGATCGTGGCGGCGAGGCCCGCCCAGAACAGGGCCTGGGGCCAGCGGGGTGTGCGATGTTCACTCATCGGGGGTTCCTTCCATGGATGGTGTTTCGCGGGGCCAGGGTTGGGGCCACCGTGCGGGGTCGGCGCCGTGGTCGGGCGCCTGCCTGGAGGCACGCCCAAGCCGCGACGAGCGCCCCGAACCCGTCACCGCCGAGCAGGGACCGCATGCGCGCCGGGCGTTTCGTCAACAGCATGAACGTGTGGCGCGGATTGTTCACCGCGACCGCCAGCACCTGGGCGATGAACCCGTCGGGCACCTCGGGGTGGAACAGGTCGCTCATGGAGCACACGAACACCCGCCTGGGCCGGGCCCAACGGTAGGGGATCGTCAGACGATCCGGCCAACACATCACCTCGAAACCCCGCGGGTAGGCGGGGGTGCCCGCGAACCTGGTCGCCACAGCCTTCGCATAGAAGTGGTCGCACGCCTCCGACACCGGGTCGCAGCCCGTCACAGGATTCCATGTCGCGTCGCACCAGGCGATACCTGTCCGATCCCCCATCAGCGGTCCTCGCAGACGGGGCGGCCGCGACGCCCGGACATGCCATTCCGCCCGCGGGCCGCGCGCCTCACGGCATGTCCTCACGCTCGCCCAGGCGCATCAGCATGATCACATGCAGATAGCCGTCCCGGTCCGGGGCGCCATCCGGGGAGTCGACCCCTTGCAGCCAGCACGGCCCCACCTCGACACCGAACGTCACCTTCGTGTAGCGGGCGCCCACCGCCGCCAAGGCGTCCAGCAGATACCCCGGATTCACACCCACACGGGCGACCGGCGCGTCACCCTCGCCGGGATGCACGTCGATGACGGCATCGACACGGATCTCGCCGCTCGCCATGTCACCGGTCGCCGCCTCCAACACCACCTCCCCGTCCCCCAACGTCACAGTCATCGGCGTGTTCCGCTCCGACACCAGCCGGGCACGGGTCGCCCCCGACGCCAACTCGGCAGTGTCGACCAGCAGCGTCGCCCCATCCTTGATGGCGAACACCTGGGCGGTGGACGGGAGCTCCGCGTCCAACAGACGGGTGACCACCTCGCGGGAATCCGCCCGGAACCCGATCAGATGCCCATCGCCGCACAGCGTCACCTCGGCGTCCCCCACCGCGCGGGCCACGTCGCGCAACACCCGCCAAGGCGCCACCGTCTTCAACACGGCGCCGTCCTCGGCGGTGAACCCGACCTGCCCCGTGGCGGCCCGATACCGGTCCGTCGCGGTCATCCGCAGCATGCCCGCCCCAGCCTCGACCTGCACACCCTGATAGACGGGCAGCATGTCGTCCTTCCCGGCCGCCACCCCCACCCGGGTCGCCAAACCGGCCAGATCGGCTCCGGCCACAACACCGACCTGGGGCGGCATCTGCGGCAGCGGCGGATACTCGTCGTCGGGCAGGGTTTGCAGCGTGAAACGGTTACCGCCGCACACCACCTCCAACCCCGTCCCCCCCGTGGCGAGACTGACCGTCCCGCCGCCCGGCAGCGTCTTGGCGATGTCGGCCAGCAGATGGCCCGACACGAGCGCCTTCCCGGCCTCCTCGACCGTGGCGTCGATGTGGACCTTCGCCCCCGTGTCGCCGTCGAACCCGGTGATCGACAGCCGCTTCTTGGCCGCCTCCAGCAGCACCGTGTTCAAGATCGGGACACGCGAAGGCGGCAGGAAACGGGTCACCCACCCCAAAGCCTCCGTCAACGTGGCCGTGTCGGTCGATAGTCTCATCTCAATCTCCTATTCATATCGGTGCTGTGCGGCAGCGTAGCGGCCCCCACCCTCGGGGGGAAGCCGTCACGCCACCCAGTTTTCGTAACCCGACACGACAAGGCGTGACACCTCACCACGCCGGGTCGCGCCTGGCGTCCACCAGGTCGTCTTCACTGTCGCCCGCCCAGTAGGGGCAGTCCCGCAGCGCCTCATGCATGCGACCCGCCCGCCACGCCATCCCAGCCGCCTCACTGGTCGCATCATGCCCGGCGCCCCCGTCGTCGCTGTCACTGCGGCGCACGAACCACACCCCGTCCCGCCGCCTGCCCAAAAGCCCACGGTAGACATCGGTGTCCTTCAACCAGCCGCAGGCTTCCCCAGCGCCGGACAACTCCTCGTAGGTCTCATTCTCCAGATCGCACTCGGCGTCGAACCGCGCCCAAAACAGTCCCGGCCCCGGCCCGAACGCCAAACCGTCGTCACGGCCCTCCCCGGCCAACTGCCTTGCCGCCGCCTCCTGCGCGTCGTGCAGCCGCTGATCCGCGGCGTTGCGGCACCCCGACAGGTACTCCGCCTCCCGCCTGTCCCCCCGCCGCCACGCCACCTCCAACTGCTCGGCGTAGGCGTCGACGTCCGCCGACGCCGCCCGCAGCCGGGCCAGCGACTGGTCGGCTTGCGACTCCACCAGCGGCAACGCCACCTCCAGCGTCGGGCGGCGCGTCCGGGGACCGAACTCGCCCGCCCGGTGGGGTCCGGCGCCGGTCCTGCGCCGCCTGGCCTCAAGGTCGCGGCGCCTGTCCTCACTGATGCTCATGCCCCCAGATTGTGGCGGCCCCGCCCGGGCCGGCGGGGGAGCCAGGTCTCAGCAGCCGGCGAGCACGCGGGCGAGCGCGTCCCGGTCCTGCGGGGACACCGACAGCCCCCAGGCGGCCAGGATGGTGGTGTAGCGGGTGGCGTAGACGCACAGATAGTCGGGGTTGGGCGGCAGCCATGAGGCCGGGCCGCGGTCGGATTTGGCGGTGTTCGCCTCGACGGTGGTGGCCTGCAACTCGGCCGGGTCGTTGCCGAACCTGGCGCGCTTGCCGTCATCCCACCCGGCCGCGCCGTGGCGCCAGGCGGCCGCCAGGGGCACCACATGGTCTATCGGCACCTGGTCGGCGCTGGCCTTCGCGAACGCCACTGTGCGGCCCGTGTACGGGTCGTGGAGGGCGCCGGCGACGATGACGCACCCGCGGGTGCCGTCCTTGGCGGCCGGCGCGGTCAGGTCGCGGCGCAGCGTGTCGTTGCGGGCGTCGCAGCCGTTGCGGTCCGGGTCGCCCCACAGGTGGAACTGGGCGCGGCTGTAGCCCGCCAGTGTCCCGTCGGGCGCCACGGGGATGCCCGCCAGGACCGCCAGGGCCCCGCCGGGGGATGTCGGCGCCGACGGCCGGGGCTCCGGGGCGGGGGCGGCGGCCCGCCACACGGCCACCAGGACAGCCACAGCCACCGGCAGCGCCCACCACCAGGATCGTCTCGCTCGTCTCGCCACGACACCAGATCATGGCCGGCCGCGCGCCCGCGCGGGCCGAGTCAGCCGGTGGCTCCACCCGCGGCGGCCAGGACGCCGACAAACTCGGATGCCATGAGCGTCGACAAGCGAGGCAACATCCACCAGCCCAAAGGCGCCGGCGGCGGCCGCTACACCGCCAAGACCCGCCCCGCCGGGGCGCCGGTCACCATCGGCGAAGATCGCAGCACCCAGCCGTTCCCCGCGCCCCACCCCGACATCGCCGCCTACCT
>JGI20166J26741_11556696_pt1 | contig 24156 bp, 22 predicted proteins | sample TergutCu122P5_FD_26741 | JGI IMG/M metagenome (IMG submission 26741)
CATTCACGCGAACCCCTACTTTCGCAACAAAAAAGTTATAATTCGGAGTTGTATTTTTATTATTAAATGCATGGATATAACCTAAACCTGCAAACGGAATAACATCGATTAAGTTATGTTCTCTGTAATGGCCGCGTAAAAGATTGGTAAAATTAGCCATCAAATCGAAGGTTGCGGTTCCGTAATTAAAATCTTGGAAAAAGTTTGTTGTACCGTCTTTGGCATGAAAGATTTTATATTTATTAAGATTATCTTTAGGTTCTCCACCAATCGGGAAAGTTTCATGCGTACGACCGTAAGTCGAATTAACATAATATGCATTATTCCCGGGATAATATTGAACATCATTTACTCCTTTCAAATTCCCTCCCATCACTTGAATCCGCGCTCCGAAATTCGGATTAAACCATTTTCCTACAGTGAAAGCGCCGCCAAACGTCAGCCTATCTTTCACAGATGCACGTCCATCTTGCTCAGCAGTTAACAAATTGGCATTTCCACCCAGAGAAACAAACCAATTATCCCCATAAGTATTACGCTCAACCACATCACGTAAAGCGTTCTGATCGTTTTGTGCTGCGACTGAAAAAACGACAGTCGTTAGAATCAGCATAATAAAAAATCCTACAATTTTTTTCATAATTTTTTTATTTATTTTTGTTTTGTTCATAATTAATTATTTTTTTTCGTTAGTCATAACCATATCCATAACCATATCCATATCCGTAACCTTTCCCATATCCATAACCATATCCATAACCGTAACGACCTTTCCCTTCAGCAAACCCATTCAGAATAAGGTTTGCATTGTTGAGTCTTTTTTCTTCATAAATTCCATTTGCTAATGAAAGCGCCGATTTTGGAGTAAGATTATTACGCACAACAAAAAGAGAAACATCGCAAACCCGATTGACCAAAAAAGCGTCGGAAACACTACCAACAGGCGAACTGTCAATAATAATATAATCATATTGTTCACGGAGTTTCTTAAACAGTTCGTCCAATGTCCGCTCTATTAATAATTCATTTGGATTTAACGGGATCATTCCGGAAATTAGAACATCGAGATTGGTTTCATTAACATTTCTGTAGATTAAATTATTAATGTTTGTTTCTTCGCCGGTCAAGTATGAAATGATTCCCATCTGTTTTGGTAAATTTAAATAGGTGCTAATTTTAGGTCGTCGAATATCCAAACCTACCAAAATTGTCTTGTATTTTAATGAAAAAGTCAATGCTAAATTAATTGCAACGAATGTTTTACCCTCCCCGCTAATGGTTGAAGTAACTAAAATCGATTTCTTTTCCGGTGAATCCAATATAAATTGTAAATTCGTTCGTAAAAGTCGAAAACGTTCTACTATAGATGTCGTAGCATTCGAAGTAACTACTATCGGGGTTTTAGTTTTCACTATCGGTAAAGATATAATGATAGGCATTGTTGTAAATCTTCGTACTTCTTCCTCATAAGAAAGTTTGTAGTTCAGTAACTCGCGAATACCGATAACAATAAAAGGACATATCATGCCTAAAATTAAGCATATAAAGTAAGAATACATTCTTCTTGGCGAAACAATTCCGTTAGTTATCGGACTATCGATTATCTTTGCGCTTGGAGTTGTTACAGATAAAGTAAAATCAATTTCTTGTTTTTGGCGCAGTAAATTGGTATATAAATTGGATTGGATGATTTGTTCACGAAGCAAATCCGAAAGTTCTCGTTCTTTTCTCGGAATATCGCCTATGTTTGAATCCGACTTGTAAAGCATGTCTTCAGTTTCCTTCTTAGAAACTGAATAAGCATATTTTAAAGATTTGATTGAAGCCAAAATATCTTCTCTTATCAATCGAAGACGTTGATTCGCTTTTTGAATAATAGGCGCATCATCTTTAGTATAAGCTAATAAGCGATTCCGTTCCGAAACCCTTTGATTAAATCTTTCAAGACTGGAAACTAACGATGAATTATCAATAGCAATCGCAGCCGGTAATAAATTGAAATCATCTTCATTTTTTTCTACTGCCTTTTGTAAATAATCCAATTTGAGATCATTCGTTCCCAAAGTGATTAATTTTTTGGATATTTCATTATTGTCCGTAACATACAAGGATGCTTCATTTGTTAAATCCAAAGTAATCTGATTCGCTTTCTTGTAAGATTCTATTGTATTTTCAGATAAACGTAATTGTTCGTTCAATTCTTTCAAGCGCTCATCAATAAATGATGAAGCTGCAATAGCCGCTTTGTTTTTATCAGCCAAAGTTTCACGATTATATACCTGAAGCAAGCGATTTAAAAAATTCTCTCCGCGCACGCGATTTGTTTCATGCAGGGATAAGCGGATAACCGAAGTGTTTTTAGAAGTGAAATCCTCGCTTAAATTGCCCATGTACGATTGAGCGATCCATAACGGGGGAAATATTTGGATATATAAAGGATACTCTTTTTTCAGAGTAACTTTTTCATCGGATAGTAACAACAATTCTCCGATGGGAGTTTTTATTACTGCCGGGATCGATGAAAATTCATAATTAAATTTTTCCGAACCGTATTGACCGTTTACCAAAATTGTGGAATGATCAGATGGAGCTATTTTAAGTGAAATAGTTGAGTATAAAGAGGATATTGAATTTTTATCCAAGAAAACCGTCACCGGGGGAGCTGTATAATACCGACTTCCTGCCCCACCGTATAGGTCTGTACTTTTAAACCTCCCTTTTACAAAATAGCGAATGAAAGCTTCTTCTTCAATGACAACGGTTTCCAAAAGATTACGTGACCGGAGAATTTCCATTTCGTTTTCTGCATTAGAACTAGCGTCAATATAACCTAACCTTTCAAAATAGGTAGCTTCACTGCTTCCTACTCCCCCTCTCCTGTTATCTCTTAAAACAATATTGGTACTAATATTATAGATTGGGGTTGTATAACGCAGATAAATGTAACCGCCTAACAGAAACAAAATGATTGATAAAGCAAACCATTTCCAATGAATAAGAAAATTAACAAAAAACCATTGAAAACTGATTTCTTTTCCTTGATCTTTTACATTTTCACCTTGCTTATTATTCTCCATAGATTTATACTTTCGTTTCGTTTATTATTTCACCATTGAGGCTACAAAGAGATACATGGATATTGCAAGTGATCCTATACCCACGATAAGGCTGTACCTCGGACTAATGTCAGCCGATTGCGATTTTGCTCTTGTCGGCGGAACATAAATTTCATCGTTTTGATGGAGAAAGTAGTAAGGAGATGAAATAATCTCTTCTTTACTTATATCTAATGAAATTCTTTTATAGGACCCGTCCGGCATCGGACGAAGCAATTGTATATCGTCGCGCTTACCATAGACAGTTAAATCCCCGGCTAAAGCTAAAGCATCCAACAAATTAATATGATCTTTTCCCACTGAAATCGGCCCCGGAGATCCAACTTCTCCCGTAATAATAATTCTAAAATTTAACAATCGAACCGTTACAACCGACTGTGCAACTAACTTTTCACTTAAAAGTTTTTTAAAGTACTCCTCCAACTCGCTTTGAGTATAGCCGGCAACTTTTATTTTTCCCAAGACCGGAAAATTGATTGTTCCATCTTTATTAATCAAAAATGCTTGACGCCCCATTCCTTGACTCACAGATTCTTCTGTACTGTTCTCACTGGTTGCTTGGGGAACCAAGGGCAAGTTATAATCACTTGCCACTGTTGATTCTCCGGGAACATTAACTGTAATTCCCAATATGTCGTCCGGTTGAAAACGAACTGAATTTTCTAAGCGATAAGACGGTATTTCAACAATTTCTCCTTTCCTGTTTTCTTTCGTTTGAAAATAGACAAAATTCTTAGAAGCACAAGATGCCAATAATAACAATAGAAAGAATAAGGAATAAATTTCCGGTTTAATCTTCATGTTTTTTTCTTTCATTTCTTTTTATCAAAGTATACGCCCCCGATAAAAGGCTTAAAATCAAGATTCCATCTCCAATTGGAGCATCGGGACCGGGGTCAGGAGTTTTCCCGTCTCCGGCACCCGGCTCTGCTCGAAATAATCCACCGGGAGCTGTTGTTTGAGTATCCTCTGTAGTTACGGTTTTATTACTATAAAACCCTTGTGCATGTATTGTTCCTATTCCTGCAAACAAGAAAGAAACGATAACCGTTATTATTATATATTTTAGTTTCATCATTTTTATTTTTTTCTATTCGTCGTTTATATTATTATGTTAATACTCCCTATAAAATTACACCTACTTTCGTAAATCGTAATATTATTTATTTAAGACTTTTAAAGTCTTTGATTCTCCCACTCTAACAATATAAACCCCTTTTTGGTTTAAAGTTACAGAATAAGTATTACTTGTTGCTTTACCTGTAGCAACTGTACGTCCCGTCATATCCATTACTTGAACCTTGTCTCCATCGAGCAGATTCTTTACAGTCAAAACATTATTATTGGTGTAAGCGTAAATTGCCGCCGCTCCGGGTAAGGGTTCGATGGATGTTACGCTTCGGTTAAAGAATAAAACAAAGCGATCCTCATTTCTTACAGGTCCATTGTATTGGAAACTATAATCATTGGTTAATAATTCGGTTTGAACGCCGTTTGTTTTATCAAGTAGAAGTGCACTTTTAATATTTTGATTTATATGTTCTTTCAGAGAAAAAACATATTCGCCCGCCGTCGGAATGTTAACTCCCAAAGGAACTTCATTTTCTCCACTTGGTAGAGAGTTGACATATAAATTATATTTTGTATTGCTCCCGTCTACTTCACCTATTGACCAAACAATCGGAGTAATTGCATTCTTAGTTTCTAACAGGAAATCATCTTCCGTTTTTTTATAGAATTTACTGAAAGTTTGATTGAAAGTGAAATATGCAGGCGACGAGAGAATCGAATTGTTAGCATTGGATAAATCTAATTCGAGTACGTCGTTTCCATTGCCGGATGCATTTTGAGACGAACGGAATAGGGGAATATTCGGGTTAGTTTCATTCCCTCTGTTAAGAGTAAGTCCGGTACTACCTCCTTTATATTTAAATCCGCCCGATGCATTAGTGGCATCTGTTGTTTGAACAAAAATATCGGCATAAGGTCTCAAAATTCCTTTATCTCCTGTAGGAAGAGCAGGTAATCCGCTCCACTTTCCGGTTGCGTCGCTTTTAGCATCCCAATACCAAACTGTATGATTCCAAGCATAGGTCGGAGAAGAATTATCAAAGAAATAATTGGTAGAATAAAGTCCGCCTAAAGCATTCCATCCTTCAATGGAGTCAGCGCCGACAAAGACATTGGACGGGTAATAAACCAAAGGAACTGTTTTCTCGCCGGAGCCAAAGAAATTGTTAACATTGGTAGAGATGGCGGTTGTAAAATCTACCGATGAACCAGCCGGATACTTGGTATCAAGTGCAAATCGATAGCCCAATCCTTTTGATAATACGGTTGTACCGGCGGGAATCGTTTTCCAATTATCAAATGTATTTTGACCGTTATCTGCTCTTGCTTGAGAATCGTAATAACGAACATAGAAATCCGTTCCTAAAACCATAGCGTTGCCGGTGGCAGGATCAACTACCCCGGAGGTTAAATTTACGTCAAATGGAAAAGAAATCTGATAATACCCTTGGTTTTTAAAAGTTTTACGTACAACAACTATCGTATTCGTAACAGGCTCAACACTGCCAAGATTCTGTAATAAACCGTCTATAGAATCGTTGGAATAAAATACGATTGAATCCGCTTTCATAGTTCCATCATTAGCTACTTTGGCACGAACCGTTCCTGAAACAGCTTCCAAATGTACAGCTCCCTGCGACATCATTTCGCCGGTGGCATCAACATACACATCACCCCAAATAGATACCGGCACATTTTGTCCCCACAAACTCATGCCTACTACTGATGACAAAAAAATTGTAAATAATCTTTTCATATTACATTGTTTATTTGTTATTATTATTATTTTCCGATCTTTTCTTTTAATAAAATATCTGATAATATATTTGCTCTTTGAATTTCCATACTGTCTGTTACATCCACGTCATAATCGGTTTTTAAGTCCGGGAAAATTAATGAAACATTTTTAGATATATTAATCGGAGAATTCAACTTATCCATGTTAGCCTGGTAAATATAAACCCAAAAAGCTGAATGTCCATAATGCGATTCAGCCAATGCGGGAAGATTGATTGATTCGCTTGGAACAGAAATCGCAATTCGTTCTTCCGCTTTTTTGTTGTTCCGGGAGTGAATGCTCATGGCTAATACGACAATTATAGTAACTATCACTGCGAGAAACAGCAAAATTTCACTCAAATTTTTTGAACGATGCTTCCGAGTGGCATTGTCATCCGGTACAATGGTATCACCTATTTGAGGAGTGCTTCGTTTGTGTGACGAACTTTTCTCGTATCTTGTTATTTCTTGCCTTTTTACGGGTTCAGTTGTCGTGGTTTTATCTCTTGCCGATAAGGGTTGAATTTTATTAAACGGGATTTCGTCTTTTTTTGCTTCTTGCGTTTCAATTTTATCGTCACGAAGATTGAGATTGAGTTGCTTTTCCGACTCTTTTATTTCGTTAAATTCTTTTTTACTTACGATCTCTTTTTCTTTTGCTTGATCTATATTCCCTTCTTCATTTATTAGCTTTCTTAAGTAAGAAGATAAAATAAATGAAACATGTATTTCTCCTGTATCGCGAACGACAGGGCGAAAAACTCCTATTTTAGGAAGATTAACGGTTTTACCCTCTTTCAAGGGGATGGATACGGATGTATAAAGGGTATTTGTACTTTTCTTGTCTTTTTCCCCTCCGGCCGACATGATCCGTAAAAAGGAATCGCTGCTCTCGGTTGGTTTAAATAACACCGTCCGCCGGCCGTCTAAAGATTTTATTTCCAGATGACCGAAATCAGGAATTATAGCAGTCCCTTCTTTTAAAAGAGAGTCTGTAATAAATAATTCCACAATTCCAACAGAATCAGTTTGCTCACTTATGGAGTAACTTTTTGCCATCCTTCAATCATTTTAAAAATAAAACCTCAAATTAATAAAATCTGTATATACTATTGTCTATCAATGAGAAGATATAAAGTCGATTTCTTTTTCTATAAAAGGAATATCTTCTTCTTGAATTCTCATTTGCATGTCGGATAGAGTAGCATTTAACGAATTTAAATACGTCGCCTTGTAGTCTTCATAAATTTCTTCCATTAAACCTTGATCCTCATATAAAGATGTAACATCTTCATCAAATTTTTGAATCAACAACTTAAAGTCGTTCTCAAATCCTGTCAATAATGATAAAAACTGCTCCAAAACACTTTTTTGATGAGCGAATGATGTTTGCCTTGCCATAAAAAGTAAATTAAAAATTGAAATATTAGTGTAATTAATAAATTTTTAAATTAAAACTGTACAAAGGTAATGTCATTTACGCAATAACAGTTCATAAATTTTTACCGTTTTGACATAGATTCTCACCTTTTATTTACTGAAAGACTGCATTATCTTCTTTCTTGCTTTAATTTCTGTAGGTGGCGAACCCAAATGGGTTTTACAAAAAACAGAAAAATGCTGGAAAGATGAAAATTTATATTCGTTTGCAATTTCTTGTAAAGATTTTACTCCTCGATTAATTTCAGAGGAAATTTGTTTCGCCTTTTGTTTTTGCATCCATTTATAGGGTGAATCGCTAAAGCATTTTTGAAATTTTTTAATAAATCCCGAAGTCGAATAATTCGCCAATCTTGCCAATTCTCGAACGTTTCTTGCATTAAAACGGTTGCTTATCACAAATTTTTTAAATTGAATATCGTATGACAATAATGTCTGCAAAAATTGAGCCAAATCATCTTCGGGGTAATAATAAAATAATAAAAAAAATAATTCTTGGCGTTTCAGCTCAAAAAAATAGGGAGGGCTTATCGCTTCTCTTAAATAGGTATCCAATAAGGAGAGATAACGAATGATTATTATTTTAACGGGAAGTTTGTAAAAATCTTTGGGTATGTTTTTATTATAGTTGACCAATTGGTCGATCCATCGCTGCTCAACAAACCATGCATCCATAGTAACATGACAAATGATTAAATGGGTTTGTTCCAACATGGTTATTCCAAACGAATGATCACCCGGAGTCATAAACATTTCATTCGAAGCAACAGGATAAGTTATATCATTGTTTATTTCGATACTCAAACTTCCGGTAATAACAAAAAAAATCATGGGATTGTAGGAGGATTGACTTTCCAAACAATAACCTTTCTGGAAAGTTAAACTTTCCCAAACTCCTTGATATTTTGATGTTTCGCTTTGATTATTCAAAAATTCGTTTTTATTAGTCAACGTAGTCAATTGTTTCTTCTCCTATGAGTTGGCGCAATGTGTTTTTTAATTTGATATATTGAATAAATAAATCATGCTCTGCAATGTGTTCATTATCATGCATCGGACTCTTGAAATAGAATGATAGCCATGATTGGATACCACTTAAGCTCGCACGTTTTGCCAAATCCATAAATAAAACCAGATCCAGGCAAAGGGGAGCTGCCAAAATTGAATCGCGGCATAAAAAATCGACTTTTAATTGCATCGGATAACCTAACCATCCGAAAATGTCAATATTATCCCACCCTTCTTTATTGTCTTTGCGGGGCGGGTAATAATTGATTCGAACTTTATGATAAATATTTTCGTAAAGCTGCGGATAAAGATTCGGCTGCAAAATATTATCAATCACTGATAATTTCGATTCTTCCTTGGTTTTGAAAGAACCCGGATCGTCTAATACTTCTCCGTCTCTATTCCCTAATATATTGGTTGAAAACCATCCGTTTAAACCCAACATGCGCGTTTTCAGCATGGGCGACAAAACGGTTTTCAACATGGTTTGGCCCGTTTTAAAATCTTTCCCGCAAATCGGAGTTTGAGTCTGAGCTGAAAAATCCCACATGGCCGGCATGTCAACCGTTAAGTTCGGTGCACCATTAATATAAGGTATGCCTTCTTCCAAACATGCGTATGCATAGATCATGGAAGGCGCTATTTCCGGATTGTTTTCTTTCATTGCCTTTTGTAAAGCGGGAAGCGTTTGATGGACGTCGCTTATTTTAGTATATACTTCGGTACTTCCACACCAAATACAGACAACTCGATCCACTTGGTTACTTGTTTTAAAAGACTGAATATCTTTACGAACTGCTTCCTTCAGATCCCATTTGGTAGGAGCTTCTTTGACCCAAGTGCCATGTAACCGTTTGACAAAATTTTGATCAAATACAGCTTTCATGGGTTTTAGGGCAAGCAATTCATCTTTTACCTTATCTAAATCTTCGCATGTTAATACTTCGGCATGTCGAGCCGCTTCATAAGCATTATCTTCAAAAATATCCCATCCTCCGAAAACAATATCATCCAAATTTGCCAAAGGCACTATGTCTTTGATTTTCAAAAAACGGTTTTCTTCTCTCTTCCCTAATCGAATGGTTGCTAATTGAGTAATAGAACCCACAGGAGTCCCCATTCTTTTACGGGCAATAAATGTACCTGCTATAAAAGTGGTGGCTACCGCCCCTCCTATACCAATAACCATAACGCCAAGTTTACCTTTAGCTTCTTTTATTTGTATTTTTTCCATAACGCTATATTTATATATCTTTTACCTCAAAAAAACGCTTCAACCGGTTTATGCTACATAATCATTTACTGAAGCATGAAATTCAAACGCGGCAAAGTTATAATTTTTTTAGCAAACATACAATGTTTTTTTAATTTAAAGCGCTTTTTAAAAATTCACCGGGTTTCATTGGTTGCTATTTGAATTTTTATTACTTTTGCAATATGTTTTTATCATTTTGAATGGAAAAAATTACGGTGATTATTAATCCTGTTTCAGGTTCAACTTCAAAAAAACGTATCCCGAACTTATTGGATCAATACATACCTTCGGATCAATTTGAAAAACAGCTTTTTTTTACGGAATATCGAGGACATGCGTTTGAATTGGCAAGCAGAGCGGTAAAAGAAAATGCTGATTACATTATTGCGGTAGGAGGCGACGGTACTGTTAATGAAGTGGCGCGAGCTTTAATCGAATCTTCTTCCGTATTAGGAATAATACCTATGGGATCGGGAAACGGCTTGGCAAGGGATTTAGCTATACCGATGGATAGTCGTAAAGCATTAGAAGTGATATTGGAACATAATATTAGAACCATTGATTATTGCAAAGCCAATAACCGTATTTTTTTCTGCACCTGCGGAGTAGGATTTGATGCTTCAGTCAGTGAGCGTTTTAATAAGAGAAAACATCGCGGCCCATTGACCTACATGAGAAGCATTTTTGCAGAATATTTGCAATTCAAACCGAATACGTATGATATTGTTTTTGAGAATGAAGTACTTACGAAAAAAGCTTTTTTGGTGACTTGTGCAAATGCTTCGCAATATGGAAATAACGCTTATATTGCGCCACAAGCGGATATGAACGACGGAATGATGGATATCGCCATTCTTTCTCCTTTTTCTCCTTTAGATGTAGGACACTTGATCATTCAAATGTTTACAAAACAAATAACGAAAAATCGTAAATTGCAATACTACCGGTCTAAAAAATTTGCTCTACGAAGAGCAAAACCCGGTATTGTGCATATCGATGGCGAACCGGTGTACATGGATAAAATCATTTCCATGGAAGTATATCCCAATGGATTAAATGTGATAGTTCCGAAAAATCCGGAGCCTCCGATTTACAGTGTTGCCTCTTTTTTCAATAACTTATCCTACAAATGGAAAAAAACATTTGAATGAACCGGAAAAAAATCTTTCATTTTCTGATTGCAACAGGATTTGGTTCAGGCTATTTCCCAAAAGCGCCGGGTACTGCGGGCGCAATTTTTGCAACACTCCTCTGGCTGGGTTTATCACGTTTATTCGAGCCTCATTATTTACCGGTAGTAATTGCATTTTTAATAATCCTGTTTACTTTTCTTGGCGCTTGGTCGTCAGGTATCGTTGAAACTTATCTGGGAAAAGATCCTGCGATAGTTGTTATTGATGAAATGGTTGGAGTATGGATTCCTCTTTTGGTCGTAAAGAGCGATAATAAATATTATATATTATACGCATTGGCTGCATTAGTCTTATTTCGATTATTCGATATATTTAAACCGTTAGGCATACGAAAAATGGAAACTGTTAAAGGAGGATGGGGAATTATGCTTGACGATTTACTGGCAGGACTTTACAGTTTGATTATCTTACTCATTTTACAGACATTAAAATGTTATATCGGATAATACAAAACATTTTAGTAATTTTGAACGCAAATTTTAATTGCCATTAGGGAATCAATCATTTCCGGTAAATATTATAGATCCAATGAAAGCGAGAGACATCATTCAACAAACCATTTATAAGATTATCGATCCGATAGTTCATTGGTTGACCAAAATTGGAATCACTCCGAATTTTATTACAGCAACCGGATTGGTTTTTAATTTCATTGCGACCGCTATCCTTATCTATGGCGCTCACAGCGAACGAGGAGATTGTTCTTATATTGGTTTAGCCGGTGTGGTTATCTTATTTGCCGGCCTTTTCGACATGATTGATGGACAAGTTGCACGAATCGGTAAGAAAACGTCGCGTTACGGAGCGCTTTTTGATTCGGTTCTTGACAGATACAGTGAATTGATTGTATTTCTCGGTATATGTTATTACTTGACTCTACAAGGTTATTTTTTCAGTTCGTTGTTCGGATTTATAGCTTTAATAGGTTCAATCATGGTTAGTTATATCCGAGCGCGAGCCGAAGGATTGGGCATCGAATGTAAAACCGGCTTCATGCAACGTCCCGAGCGGATTATTTTTTTCAGCAGCGGAGCTATTCTTTGCGGTATTTTTTACTATTTTGCAGGCGATTATAAATTATATGTTTCTTGGCTTTCATTTCCAATATTTGAACCCATCGTTATTTTTGTCATCCCTTTGCTTTTCGTTGCCGTATTTTCAAATATTACAGCTATCGGGCGACTTAATTATTGCCGAAAAGTTTTAAATAAATAGGATAGTCAACCACAATGAAAGAGAAATTAATCAGTAAAGATGAGATTCGCAACTTGCACCCCATATTGCGAGGAAAATTCGGAAGTCTTCTATCAAAAATGATTTTCGGAATCACCGGAATGAATAAAATCAATGCGGTTTACGACGGTTCCAAACACCAAACCGGAGTAGAATTTGTAACCGACTTATTAGACCGACAAGGCATTATTCGAATTATTGAAAACGATAATGTTTTGGATTTATTTCAAAAGCAAGCTTTTATTACGGTATCGAATCATCCGTTCGGTCATATCGACGGTATCATAGCAATCAGTGTAATAGCTGCTAAACGAAGTGATTTCAAAATGATGGTGAATTGGATGTTAAATCGAATCGATACGATGGAAGAAAATTTTATCGGAGTTAATCCATACAGTAAAGATAGCAAAATGGCAAATGTAAAATCCAGCTTCGGAGGGATGAAACAATGCTTTGAGCATCTCAAAGGAGGTCATCCACTCGGTTTTTTCCCTGCCGGAGGCGTTTCATCCACCCGGTTGACATATACAAAAGACAGAGAATGGCAAATCCCTGTTCTAAAACTAATTAAAAAAGCAAAGGTTCCTATTGTCCCCATGTATATTTCCGGAACAAATTCATGGTTCTATCGTTTCTTGGGTTTTATCGACTGGCGGATGCGTATGATTCGTTTGTTCCACGAAGTAACCAATAAAAAAGGGAAAAAGATATATATTCGTTTTGGAGAACCGATTTCGGTGGAGGAACAATCGCAATTTGAAGACATACAGGCTTTCGGAGAATTCTTAAAAGCAAAAACGTATGCACTCCGGAGAGAAAGAAGTCCGGGCGTGTTTTAGAAACAATTCCGTTCTCAACTTTCGTCTTTTGTTAAATCCAATTTCTCATTATCTGATCCTCGCTCAAAGTATTGCTTTTTCAATGGATTTGCATTAATCTCGCTATCTGATTTTTTGGTCTTAAAAATATCAATGGCTGTATATAAAGCATTTCGTAAAGAGATTTCCGAACTTTCATTTTTCCCGGCCTTTTCATAAGTAACGCCTTGATTGGGAGCGGTCACAACGAAAGGCAGATTCATCCAATAACAAACCCCGTTCCCAAAAGTAATGGAACGAAAAGGTATTAATCCTTGGTCGTAATACATGACAAATGTTGCATCGTACTTTACGTAATCGCCGATTCCGAAGAAATCATCGGCGGAATACGGTCCGAAGCAAAGAATACCGGCTTCATTTGCTGCTTTTACCGCCGGAATAATCACTTCGTTTTCTTCTTTTCCGAAAAGTTTTTCTTTAATTCCGACTCCCGGGTTCAGAGACAATACCGCAATACGCGGATTAGTAATCATAAAATCGTGAATCAAAGAAGCATGCAAAATTTTAATTTGTTCAGTCAATAAATCAATCGTCAAATAATCAGAAACTTCGGATAAAGGTTTTTTATCACTTGCCGGGGCAATTCGGAATGTATCATTAATAAAAACTTTCAATAGAAATTTCTTTGATTGAACATAAGCATTTAAATATTCAGTTTCATCCCAATTAACCGGAGCGGAGATCAACACATCAATTAAACCTGATTTTAAGTCATTTAACGCTCTTTGAAAGGCTTCTTTTGCTAATAATTCCGATTCGGGAGTAGAACGGGCAAATTCCACTGTAACATCTTCATTACCGCAATTAATCACATTCAGTCGATTCATTCCGGCATCGCCGGCGTGATTGATCGAATTAAAATTAACCTGGGGTAGATTCATGACTTTCCGTTGGTAGGCCAACACTTTGGAAGAGCCGTAAATGATGGGAATACACAATTCAAAAATTCGTATATCTTCAAATGTCTTGAGGATTAATTCGTATGCTATGCCGTTTATATCTCCGTGGCTGATCCCGGCTTTAATTATCTTTTCACTCATATTTATTCGTTATAAGAAATGCAAAGATAAGAAAGAATTATGAATTTCTTGTTGAAAGCATTCCGCAAGCTGCCGAAATATCTTCGCCACGCGACGAGCGGATGGTTGAAATAATCCCATGCACCGACAGATAATCTCGAAAAGGAATCATATTATCTAAGTTTGTTTCAGGTAAATCCACATCGGGAATCGGATGATATTTTATCAAATTCACCCGACAAGAAATTCCTGACAATAAACGCACCAAGTCTCGAGCATGCCTGCGATCGTCATTTAAACCTCCAAATAGAATATATTCAAATGAAATTCTTCTTTGTCGAGAAAAATCATATTGCTTGACTAATTCGATTATTTTTTCTGCCGGGTATACTTTTTCCACAGGCATCCAAGAAAGCCGCTCTTCGTGATAAGGCGAGTGAAGGCTGATTGCTATATGACAATGCGTTTCTTCTATTAATCGCTTGAGTTTCGGTAATATCCCAATGGTTGAAACCGTAATGCGCTTCGGACTTAAGGCAAACGCATAATCAGCCGTCAAAATTTCCAAAGCCTTGAAAAGTTCGGTTTCGTTATCCAAAGGCTCACCCATTCCCATAAAAACATAATTGGTTAATTGATCGTATTCGGGAAGAGACAGGATTTGATTTAAGATTTCACCGGATGACAATTGAGCGCCGAATTTTTGTTTGCCGGTCATACAAAAAGCACAATTCATTTTACATCCCACTTGGGTTGAAATACAAATAGTAGCTCGTTCTTTATCAGGAATAAAGACAGTTTCAACGAATTTATTCTCTGAAACGGGAAATAAATACTTTCGAGTTCCATCGGAGGAATCGTACTTGTAGGAATAATCCGAACGTCCAATCGTATAAGTCTCTTTCAATTTTTCCCTTTGATGGAGTGATAGATTTGTCATCGCATCAATTGTCCGCACTCTTTTTTTATATAACCAATCTGCTATTTGTTTACCGGCAAAAGAGGGCATTCTCGATTCGTCGGCTACGACTTCAAGCTCACTTTTTGTCTTTCCTAATAAATGCTTAATCATTTGTACCAACCCCTAAATCCTCTAAAGAGGACTTTGCCGCAGAATAACAAACAAACTCACCGTACCAACTCCCCCTTTAGGGAGGCAGGGGGGGTGGGAGGTAATTTTAATAAAACCGACTCCGATTATCTTCAATGGTTGCTTTTTCTTTTAATATACTGTTGCTTTGAACCATTTGCATAATCTTATAGCTGTTTTGCATATTCATTTGCTGCTTCTGCGCAGTTTCGTCAAACGTCTGATTACCCTGATTTTTAGCAGTTAAAGATAATACATATACAGCGTTTTTACCGGCAAATGGACCTGTGATTTTACCGATTTCAGAACTAAGCGCTCTTGCATTTACAACCGGATCCGAACCGATACCTGTAATTCTTGGAGTATTGAAAGTGACAAATTTTACTTCTTGCATAGGTGAATTCATAGCTGCAGCATAACTATCTAACGAACTGAGATTTTTTGCTTGCAAATTTTCAATGATTTTTACTCCTTTCTTTTCGTTGATCAGTTCTCGTTTTAAGATATCGGAGACATCTTTTAAAGGACGGAAACCGGCTTTAAGTTCCCCTTCAACCATAGCCACGATAAAGTAGGTGCGATTCTGACATTCGAATATATCTGAAATATCCCCTTTTTTATGACTGAAAGCCCAACGGATTACTTGTCTCGAATTTTCTATAGTTGATATATTATGTTGATTTTCGAGAACTTGTATATTTGTTTGGCATACGTATCCCGCTTCAGGAGCAGCTGATTTAAACTGTTCTAAATTATTGTTTTTAGAAATGTATTGATTCAGTTCGCTATATAATTTATTATAGGTCTCTGTACTCGGAGTAACTTCCCTTTGTATCTCGCCGACTTTGTATTTCATGACCGGTTTAGTCTTTTCTACAATTTGCACTAAATGAGTTCCGACAGCAGTTTTAACGATAAAAGGCTCATTGATTTTTGCATCAAAAAGTGTATTAGCAAATTTTGCATCTACCCCTTTGACTAAAGAAGCTTCGGTTTGCCATCCGATATCGCCTTTGCTTTGTCCGTTCGTTTCCGACATAGCGATTTCAGAGAAGGATTTTCCGGAATGAAGCAATTGAATTAAACTGTCGATATGGGATTTAATTTTCGGATCTTCCGAATTGGGAAAAGCGATTTGATTTACTTTTATGGAATCCGGCGCTTGCTTTGTACCAAGCAATTTAAACATACTGTAAGTTTTTCCGTTTAGAATCGGGCCTTCAATATCACCCAAAGAAGCGTGCTCTATAAATTTTTTTGCTTCATTGCTTAACCCTGCGACGGATACATAAGCATCTAAAAAAGGAGTATCCGAATTTTCACTGATTAGATCAGCCGGATTGGTAGCATTTTCCAATTCTCCTTTTACTTTTTCCATTTGGGAGGCAATATCTTTATAATCCGCTTCACTCGGTAAAATATTTACGGCGATGTAGTTGATAACTTTAGCGTTTTCTTGTTTAAAACCCTCTTTTCGTGATTCATACAATTTAGCGATTTCGGCATTGCCGACTTCAACATCGGCATCAGGGATTGAACTAAAGGGTTGCATAACATAATTAAAATCGACGTTAACCGAATTATCATTGAAGGCGGCTTTTGCATCCAACGAATTGGTTGCAATAGCTGAAATTAGAAAAGTAGAAAATTTGTCAAGTAATTTTTGCTCACCCACAGTTTTTTCTACATTCAACCAAGCCTCTTTACTGAGTTGAAGTCGTCGTTGATCTTCCGGCGAATACATGCTCCAATCGTCTGATTCAATTTGTTGAAGAAAGTGGATTAAACTGTTTTTATCAAAAACCCCTGTTTGCTGATTCTTGAAATTTTGTTGTACAATCGGAGAAATATTATTCCCGATAAGTAAATCTTTATGCTCTTCATCACTAACCGCAAAGCCTAATTGTTTACTTTTTTCGCTTAATAAAATTCTACCAACCATCTGTTCAAAAATCATTTCACGAATTTGATTTTGTTGTTCATCGTTGGGCGATTGGCCTGTACTGTTCTTATAATTATTTATATACCGCTCTTCCTCTGCTTGAAATTCTTGAATACCAATTGATTGACCATTAACGACCGCTATTTTTTCTTTGGATTGACGAAAAAAAATAGACCCCGATCGGAGAAAGTCGCCAATAATAAATGCAAATAAAGCAAGTCCTACCACACCTACCAATAAACCTGCTTTACTCCTTATTTTTTCTAACGTTGCCATTGAATTTATCTATTTATTTAAATTATTTTTCGGAAATTGCGCACGAAGGTACAAATTTTTGTTTTATTTACCGCAATATTTATGATATTTTTTATTTTTCATGTACTTTAAGCTGAACCAATTCGATTTTTGTTTGAGTCACCCGTAAAATTTTAAATTCAAATCGTTCTATCATAACCGTCTCATTCAGTTTGGGAAGATTTCGGTAATGATTCAATATAAAACCGGCTACTGTGATGTATTCATCCGATTCGGGAATATCCAAATCAAACATCTCATTGACTCGATCGATCTCGATTCGTCCGGAAAGCACATACATATTTTCGTTCAATTTCTTTGCAGTAAACAGTTGGGTGTCATGCTCATCTTCAATTTCTCCAAAAATTTCCTCCACTAAATCCTCCAAAGTGACAATTCCGGAAGTTCCTCCGAATTCATCTACAACCACGACCATGTTTTTCTTCTCTGCAAGCATTGCTTTCATTAATTTATTGGCAGCCATGTTTTCGGGAACAACGATTAATGATACGACGGATTGCGTCCAATCGTTCGGCTGAGCAAATAACTCCAAGGAATGAATATATCCGATGATATTATCTATATCTCCTTCATATACAATAATCTTTGAGAATCCGGTTTCAACAAATACATTGATAAGTTCTTTTAATGATGCGTTTTTATCAACAGCAACTATTTCTGTGCGTGGCACCATGCAATCCCTGACTTTTACCTGCGAAAACTCCATGGCATTTTGAATAAAACGAACCTCTGTGTCTATTTCAACGTTTTCGGGAGTTTCTTCGATCGTTTTTTGAATATAATAATCCAAATCGTGGCGCCCGAAATGCTTTTGATTACCGACGGATACTTTTACTCCGAAAACGCGTAACAGCAGATTAGCGATCCAAGAAACAAATTTTGAAACGGGATACAAAACTATATATATAATATACAAGGGTATAGCAAAAAACGAAAGAAAAAAATTGGGATTAACGCGAGCAACTGTTTTTGGAATAAATTCCCCGGCGATAAGGATAAATACCGTTGCAACTAACGATTGAATCAGCAAAATCAGCAGATCGCCGGAAAAATATTGCGTCATCAAAGGAGTAAGCGCACGAGCCATAAACAAACCATAGATAACCAACGCAATGTTATTTCCAAGCAACATGCAGGAAATAAATTGGTGAGCATTGCCGTAAAATTTATTAAGTATTTTAAAAGTAATACTTGAAGTTTTATTTTCCAGTTCGAAAAGCAGCTTGTTCGAACTGACAAAAGCAATTTCCGAGGCAGCAAAGAATGCTGCAAATAACAACGTTATTCCTATTTCTATCCAAAAATTACCCATACAGGTTATATGCTATCGGAACGAATGGCACTCTGATTAAGAGAGTCGGAAGATTCTTCCACATTTAATTCTACTTTCCCCGAATAAAGAATCGGCGCACTTAACGACTGATCGGCTCTAAAACCTTTGTAGCCTTCAATAATAGTTCCGTCCGGTTTCGTTATTTTTGTGTATTTATAAGTATAAAATGCATTCGGAACACCCGGAGGAATTTTTCGATCCCAAAATAATTCCGATGTTTCGAATGTAGTGCCTTCCAAGTTTTTAACCACAACATTCCCCAGGGCATGCCATAGATCCTTCTTCTCATAATAATAAGCGGTATCCGCTTTAATGCTTCCTATAACTTGAAATAGAGAATCAAATCGTTCTACATGAATGCCTTCCGGAAAATGCGAATAAGGATCGCCGGCGTTTGAATACATATCCCATACTTTTGCTTCCAAACGATAACGGGTAATTCCCGAATCGGATATCAACGACACAGCATTTTCTGTATGCATGATCGGTATTGCCTGAACATCAACTGAAACCAATGGCATCTCTTTTTTGCTCGAATTACATGAAATCGCTATAAAACAAAAAAGGATAGCGAAAATTACTGTACTTTTTGTTTGAAGAACCATAATTCATTGAATGTATAACTAAGCGATACTTTGAAATATTGTTCGTCAATATATAATTTTGATTCCGGTCGGATCAGCAAATATTCAAAGGCTATATTGAGAAAAGATCGCCTGTCGTTCATAGGCACGCCGAATCCCAAATTTACTCCATACTCGTTGTATTTCGAATCTTTTATTTTAAGGTAAGAATTGGTATAATGAATCCCGGCTCGGTAACGCAATCGGTTTAAGAGATTGTTACCGGTGCGGTTTGGAATAAATTCGCCTCCTGCGTTTAATTTTAAAAGATTATAAAAAGCGTTCGTTTGGTCGTAATATTTAACATCCGCCCATTTTTGATATAAAACATCTGCGCCTACCGTTAATTTTCCTAAGCGACTATATGTGAACCCCAATCCATAAGATTCCGGTAATTCGAAGATCGAATCGGTAGAAACTGTATTTTTGCTATCCATGATTGATCCTGATACATTACTGCGAGTCTCTCCCGTCATGACTTTTGCCCCGAAACTTGTTTTGGGAGAATAAACAGCGCCTATAGTTATTGTTCTAAACTTCCCTATCGATTGATGATATTGTAACCCGAAATCATATAAGAATCCATACGAGCGAAGGGTATCCGCCCAGCTTGTAACGTCAATATTCGAGGAACTGTAAGAAACCACTTTATTATGGGAAATATCCCCAAATAAATACGATAATTTTACTCCAATGGAAAGTCGATTCAAAAAATCATAGGATAAAACACCATATACCCGGCTCATACCTCCTCGACCGGTATAAGTTTTTTGAACCAAATCATTTTCAACCGGCAAACGGGCGGTATCCGCATAATTGTATCCGACATTAGAAACCGGTTCAAAACCGGCTCCAATACCTAATTTTTTTGCAAGAGGAAACTGTAAAGCCAGGTATTCCAAATTTCCGTTGATCTTCCGCTCTTTACCATAAGCGTCTTGGAACCACGATATCTGAGCGGAAAGACCTAAATCAAACATAAAGGTCAATGTATCAACCGCAGAAAAAGAAGCCGGATTCATCGGATTAATCATTTGCGAATTACGTAAACCATACCCGATTCCACCCATTCCTCTTTGAGAAATAAAAGCTTTATCTGCAAGAATACCGTATCCGTAACGGGTATAAGGAGAGTTTGTACTGTTTTGAGCATGCACTATACACGGGATTATCATAAAGATAAACCCGAGAACAATCAATTTATTTGTACGCATATATGTAATTCAAAATTTCACTCATTCCTTTCGGAATTTCGGTTTCGCTTGCAAAGATAGAAGAATATTTTTACTTATCATTCGTTCGATGCTTTATTAACTAATTTTATCATTTTATTTGGTCATAAATCTTTTTTTATTACCTTTGACATTTGATAATATAAATATTTATAATCGATATTTTATGGCTGAGACATTCATTCGTCTTAAAAGCTTTTTAAAATCCTATCCTTGGTTACAAGGGATTCTTTTCTTTCTATTTCTCTTGTTTTTCTTCCATTTTGCATGGAAAATAGCGATTGATGGGGATATTGACAGTGAAAACATCTATCTTTTCGGTAAAGATATAACCCCTTCCTGGTTTTCCGCTTCCTGTCGCGCAATGGTTCAAATCGTTGCTTGGCTCATCCGCTTGTTCCCTGATACACAAGACCTCGTCGTGCTAGATAATCGATTGAAATTTTCAACTGAAGGGAATGCTTGGATCCGTATTATTTGGGGATGCCTCGGGCTTAAACAAATGTCTATATATGCCGGTGTCATTCTATTCTATTGGGGACCTTTCCTGAAAAAATTATGGTACATTCCCATGGGGTGCATTATTTTAACCGTTTACAATTTTATAAGGGTTGCAATGATTGTGTGGTTAACCGATGGAGCCCCCGAACGATTTGAGAGTTTACACAACGGAATTTTTCGTTATATTTATTATACGATTATTTTTTTTCTATGGGTAGTTTGGGAAGAATTTATTGTTAAAAATAATTATAAATATGCAATCCGTTCAAGCACGCATTCAAAATCTGAGAAAATTCATGCAGGCTGAGCAGATTCAAGCTTGTATTATTCCCTCTACCGACCCGCATATCAGCGAATATATTCCGCAACGATGGAAAACCCGCGCTTGGATTTCCGGATTCACCGGATCAGCCGGAACAGTTGCCGTTACATTGAATAAAGCCGGATTATGGACCGATTCCCGTTATTTTCTGCAAGCGAAAGAGCAACTCCGAGATACGGGTATTGATTTATACAAAACAGGGTTTCCGGAAACGCCCACGATTCCCGATTGGCTCGATTCGGAATTATCGCCGGGAGATTGCATTGGAATTGAAGGAAACGTATTTGCCGCATCAGAAGTAAAATCTTTCATTGATTCTTTTTCCAAGAAAAACTTAAATCTCCGCACCGATTTTGCCCCTTTCGATTCCCTTTGGGACAATCGTCCGGCTCCTCCGGCAAATCCGGCATTTATCCTTTCCGAGCGTTTTACAGGCAAATCATGCCGAGAAAAAATAGAAGCATTATTGAAAAAACTTAAGGATAATCAAGCGGATATGACAATCCTTGCTGCTTTGGATTCCATTGCCTGGTTGTTTAATATTCGCGGGAATGATGTAGATTTCAATCCGGTTTGCCTAAGCTACGCTCTTGTTTCCGAAACAGAAGTCGTCCTGTTCATTTCTCACGCTCAATTAACGAAAGAAGTAAAGGAATATTTGCAACAAGAAGGCGTAACGATGGCCGATTACGAAAAAATCTCCGAATATATCCGGAAAATTCCTCCCGGGATAAAAGTATTAATCGATCCGGCTAAAATAAATTATCGATTATATTCCATTCTTTCCGATCGGTGCATCATAAAAGAGATTGCCGTTCATCCCGCCGATTCGCTGAAATGTGTCAAAAATGAAACTGAAATTGCAGGAATCCGAAACGCTATGGAAAAGGATGGAGTTGCAATGGTGAAATTTTTAATTCACTTGGAAGAAGCATTGAAAAATGACGAAAGAATTACGGAGTTGGATGTAGAAAAAATTCTCGAACAATACCGCTCAGACCGAGAATTATATGTTGGCGCAAGCTTCAAAACAATCGCAGGATACGGCGCTCACGGAGCAATGGTTCATTACGAAGCGACTACCGAAAGCAATGCAACAATTCAACCGAACGGAATTTTGTTGGTAGATTCGGGAGCGCAATATTTCGATGGAACGACCGACATCACCCGAACGATTTCGACAGGACAAGTTTCCGAAATAATCAAGCATAATTATACCCTTGTTCTGAAAGGGCATATTCAATTGGCTTCAGCGATTTTCCCTGCAGGAACCGTTGGAATGCAGTTGGATGCAATGGCTCGTCAGGCGTTATGGAAAGCCGGGAAAAATTTCTTGCATGGAACCGGTCACGGCGTCGGATGTTTTTTAAATGTACACGAGGGTCCGCAAAGCATACGTATGAATTACAATCCTACCCCCTTGGAACCGGGTATGATTACTTCAAACGAACCCGGTCTTTATCTTGACGGAGAATATGGGATTCGCATCGAAAATCTGCTTTTGACCATAAAAGCGAAAACGACGGATTTCGGCGATTTCTACGCTTTCGAAACTTTGACTTTATGCCCGATAGATACCAACTTAATTGAAAGGTCTATGTTGTCTCCCGAAGAAATAGATTGGTTAAACGACTATCACCGGAAAGTATATGACCAACTTTCGCCTCTGCTTTCTTTGAAAGAAAAAAAGTGGCTCGAAGAAGAAACGCAGCCGTTCGGATAAGTATTGGTTTCCATAAACTGAAACCAGCTATCAACCTTTCGATTAATAGCCGGTTCGTTGAAAAATTATTAAAAATCAAATTATCCGCCGGCTAAAATCGCTTCCGAGGGACATGCATCCACACAGGTTGCGCAGTCGGTGCAAAGGTTCGGATCAATTTTGTAAATATCACCTTCGGAGATAGCTCCTTCAGGACATTCATCGATACAAGATCCACATGCAATGCAATCATCAGTAATTACGTGAGCCATTTTTTTATTATTTTAAAATTAATAGTTATTTCGCACAAAGGTAAAACAAATTTACAAATCCGGATATTTTTTTTGAATAAATTTTTTATTGATCGATATATTTACCAATTTCATTCGGGTTTATGTTTTTAGCGACAATTACTCCCTCCGGGTTGATTAACCGGTTGGTAAATCCCGATTTTAAACGATAAACTCTAAAAATATCGGATTCTTTTCCTCGCGGATCATTCAATTGAGTACCCGGATCTAATTGTTCCGCCTTAATAATCCCTTCAAAGACAGCTTTATTTTCATCCAAAGAAACTGATATTAATCGAATTTTCTCCGGATTCATCCGTGCGATTGCATTGTACATTTGTACATTCACCATTCGCGAGTGAGCGTCATAAGCTGCCCAAAATTGCAGTAAAGTGAATTTATTACTTCTTAAGTCTATATCTTGCCATTTCATTTCCGGGGCAATATTTCCGGGTTGTATACCTTCGGTAAGTTTGATTTCTTTGGTTCTCGACCCCATCATTAGTAAATAAACGGTTACTAAAAAGAGAATCGATTTTAAATACCTCATAACTCATTTTTTATGTAAATACTCAACTTGCAATTTCACAAGCACTCCGCTTTTCGGAGATTTTTTTATAGGGTTTCGTTAATATCAAAACAAATACAATTCAAATAACGGGCAAAGATACGAATTATTATTGAATCCTGCAAAACATTTGCCACCTACCGACTGGGTGCAATTCAAATTGTCGTTTTTCTATTGTGCCCGTCATTGCGAGCCGCTTGCGGCGAAGCAATCTATTGATGGTCATTTCTGGTTTGCTTCGGGCTT
>JGI20166J26741_11558918_pt1 | contig 24099 bp, 10 predicted proteins | sample TergutCu122P5_FD_26741 | JGI IMG/M metagenome (IMG submission 26741)
TTCTTTGATTTTAAACTTTAAATTTAACTCTTTAATCACTGTTTGTAAAAACGTAAATACACACAAAACAGATATACTTTAAGGAACGTGTAACGCACTTAATTACACTTGACTACACTTTGCTTCTGCAGAAGCATAATTACCCAGAATCATATGTGAAGCAATGTATATGTTGGGGTAAATCTCCGGATAAGAAAGTAAGCCATTCACAAGCAGTGATGCCAGATCTCATGATTTGGTAGCAAATTTCACTATCTCACGATAAAGATGTAGAATAGATGTACGGGTATTTATAAGTTTGGAAATAATACTTACCCTCCGCGCATAAGATGCAGGTCAAATTCAGGTCACATTTTTTGGGGGGAAAAAAGTGCATATTATGGGCCAGGAAATACAGTATCTAACAACATCAAAACCTAATTTTAGCCTAATTTATTTACACAAAATTTATGTTTCATATATATAACTGAAGTGCACTCCTTGAAGATGACCCAAAGAGGGTCGAAACATGTTCCGAGTTCTAATACTCTAATTGTAAATGATATATAATAAGACTGTGCATTTTTTGGTGTTGTCTGAAACAACTGTCGATTAAAACACAGACATTAATAACATAAAAAATTGTCAACAGTGCCTATCTTCATCTCTATGTACTGCATGACATTGCAGCACTTACAAGAATACTGCAATTAATTAAACACACACACTGTAAGAACAGTACAGATCCATATACAATACAGTCTTATTTGAAATCATCAAGGTCATTGTTCTTGAATCCTTGTCAATTCTTAATTCTCCAGAAATATTAAAAAAAAAAACTGTTGGGATAAATGTTAAAATTTGCAGATATCAATGCCACATTTTAAATTATACCTCAATAATACAACCCATCAAATACAGCTTTTTTAAATAGTTCCATACAAAGTCAAATTGTCCCTGTACTAAAATACCATATGGATGAGTAGAGGCACAGTTGTACTCATTCTTAACCTCAGGACTAGATGGAGGTAAGTGGTCAGCTTCACACCCTGGCTGCCTTACACATAGAAAAGAGCAACAGTACCCACTGAATAGGAGGCTGAGTGGATCCCAGAGCCAGTCTAGTGACTTAGGAGAAGGAAGAGATCTTGGTCATCCAGCCTGTAGCCCAGTCCCTATGCTAACAGTTTTATTATTGGATTACTGTCTAACTGTGATTCCTCAGAATGAATGGACCTGAATGAAGACATTTGTTAAGTAACATGTAAATTAACCCAGATTATCAATCCAAAGAACATTTCATTTGGGTGAGTTGAAACAACTTTTTGGCATCTCATGTAAAGGTAAATTTTTAAAACACGAGTATAAATCAAAATGTACAATCAGAACTCAACAATATCAACATGCCATTTCAGTGTCACTGATCATCACAATGTGGTTTGTTCAGCTGTTGTATTCACTTCCATTGTGACATCACTATCTATATATGAGGAGGTAGCCCAATAATAAATTTGCCAGAATATGCAAGAACACAACCTGATGATGGTGGAATGATATTCAAGCACACTTTGGCCAATCTTGTGAAAACTGTGTCAAATAGGCATACCTATATATATATATATATAATTTTTAGATACACCATGGAAAGCACATATTTAAAGTAAATTGCTATATTCAGATTTGTACCAGTTATAAACCATATGTATGACTGAAGTGCCAGGCCACCTTGCAGTATCAACCCTTCTGTCAACGTGTGTGTGTTATAGCACAAATCAGGACACAGTCAAACTCATATTACCTTTACAAGACAGAGGCTGGTGGTGTACAAGAATAAAGCTGTGTAAAATATTTGGGTACAAGATAGAATTAACAGTGGTGTAAAGAACTTCATAAATGAACTCTTCACATAACGTTACTAGTACAACTAAATCAAAGATGAGATGGGTGAGACATGTAACATGTAAATACTGAACGAGAATTGCATATAGTATTTTGGTAAGGTAACCTAACAGCAAGAAGGCACAGACACGAGGTTATCAGCATGTAAACATACATGTCAATGTACATCAATATGTAAATGTAGTATGTAAAAATTGGATCTGGAATGAACTGGTCAGGATTTTCACCTATGCCAAAGTTTTGTAAACACCTCAGATCAATACAAGCATAACATTTCCTGACCAGCTGGGTAACAGTTGATTTTGTAAGAAGATTCTGCAACAGATAGTCGTTAATTGGTTCATTACCTTCCAATATTAACCTGTTGGGCTACTCAGTCATGTATGTTTACATTTTACTGACATTCCAATGAAGTTACACTATTATAGAGTATCTTTTTCAAGATGGATGTAGTTTGAACGACATTCAGAACGTTTAAAAAAAAAAATTAAATTTCCCTACTCCTTGCAAGATCTGAGGTTTCTGCAGCATTGATATTTTGGAGTCTGGTCCTGTCGGATGTTCGGCTCTGTAGCAGGGTTAACAGGTCATCAAATTAACACACAGGATTAAATCATCCTGCTTTCATTTCTACAAGCTCACAGTAACTCAGGTCCTTATGGTAGTATAATTTTAAAGGCTAGATATTGTCTTCCAAAAGCCAGCACACCAACTAACATTTACTGCCACAAATATGAGACTGTTCACCAACAAGTGCCTTGATACGTTTGAAACATTGCAGAATGTTCCTTGTTACCATTACAACTAAGCAAAGAGAAATGTTTCAGTAGTAAAATTAACATACTGTGTAAAAATGGACATCTTCATTGCTAAATCTAGTCCTAGATGTACCAGCTATGTGGCAACTCAGAACAGAGCAAGCACTAGCCAAATGTTGGGCCTACAATCCTTAAAAAACTCAGCAGTAGATAAGACCAAGGCATTAAGGGAAAATGCAGGGTTTGGTAAATTGTGACTGCTGTTAACAGTCATCAGAGTCAAACTACACACAGACTTTCAGTCGGGAATCTGAAGTGAAGAACTCACCCATGAGGCATAAACACAGATTAGAGGGAAATACTTAAATAATCATACAAATAGGGTATGAGCATGTGGACTGGATTGAACTGACCATTACAACATTGCTACAACAAGTGCATCTATCAGTGTAGAAGCCCACAATTTTAACCAAATATACACAAATTAGAAAACACACATACATAAAATCAAATACCATGGATGATAAAAGTGGATACAAATATTATGATACTCTGATTCTGCAGTCACCAGAACACTGCTGAACATCTAAAATATCCAATGTGACTTTTGAAAATAACATGGACATAAGTTTGAGCATATATGAATACATTTTAGTATTCATCAGAATGAAATGATAGCTTCTACTCTCTTACATGGGATAATTTGTTTCATCTTGGAAGTGTCCAGTGATATTAACAAATCTTTTTTCGTGACAATGCATAAGCCACTTTAAAAGGTGAGGCCAACTGTGATGTAGCCATACATTGGTGAAGCTTAGAATCAACGATATACACATCAAACATACAAGTTCACACATTCATTAAGACCTCTCATTCTGGGAATGTGAAAATTGAGCTTTCTTGATCATGCAGTTTATGCCAAGTTATAACTTACAATATAAGCATTATAAAGCATTGAAATAATGGTGAGATGCACTTCAGGATTCTAAAGCTTTAATATGTTGAACTGATATTTCCCCAAGATGTTTTGAGTTTGAAAAGATGAACCATTGAGAAGATACAGAAGATATAGTAAATCTCAAATAAAATTATTTTATAAGTACTCAATAAAAATTTGCTCAACATTCAGGAAGTCCATAAATGAGATTTACAATTTTGATCTTCATTTACCTAAATTAAAACTTTCAAAAAACCATGTTAAGCAGAGCACATTTAAGATACAGTTGAAGAATATACCAGCTGCAAAGATAAGCTCAGATCATCTCAATTTGGTGCCTACTGCACATCTGACTGCTACATAAATCCTTATTAATCAGTATCATAAAATAATGTTCAGGCCATAAAAATGTTCCATTTGTCAGCTCTTCATGACAAGAAAACTGTTATGACAGTGTAATGACAGTCTCAGCATAAGTATTGCAGGAATCCATGGTGAACCATCAATTTTTTGGTTGGTACAAATGTCTTGTACATGATGCGTTTGCTGAATCAGTGATGGGCATTGTCTGTCTTCATATGCTATAATGATGGCAAATTCCACACCTACAGGAAGACATTCCAAATCTGAGTTATAAACAAGGTCCCAGCCCTCTTCCACAGACAGCATGGGGCACAGAAATCTTATGGAATGGCCCAGAAGATCACCAAGTGTCACACCCATGGATTTTTTCTTCCTGGGGTTTTGTTAAGGATGTCTAGGCCCTGCCACTGCTGACATAGCAGGAAGAGCTAAAGACACAGACCACAGAAACCTGTCCAAAATTGGCCACATTACTCTCCAAAAAACGTGGGAGGAGGTTGAACATCAGTTTAACAGTGTTGATACACTCGTGGCATTCGTATAAAAACTTACTAGTTTTTCACAACACTTCTTGAACTGACCTTCCAGAGGGTTCACATTCCTTAATCATACCTTAACACTTTGAAGACTGACGTTCTTTCAAATTACATACAGTACTTCAGTTCACACTTGTCCCCATTAGCAATATCAACAAGTTAATGTTGTCTAGGGAAATACCATTACTTATTTTGAGAATTATATGAAATACAAATATACAATGTGTGACAAAATGCCAAGTTTCAGATTTATGGTAAGTGGCACATACAGTTACCACTGGGCCAAAATGATTAAACATGCACCAAGTAATACAAGATAAAACTTGTAAGAGTAACTTACAAAATCCTATATTAGACGATACTATTAACAGATTTCACATATATGTAAAAGGTGAAGTTCAGCCTAGAACAGGCCACAAAGACCCAGAGGGGAAGTAGAGGTATAGCTCTACTCTTCCTTTAACCTTGGCACTACATGGTAGTGGGTGGTCAATGCCACACCCCGGCCGGTTTACCCTGGTAGCCATTGTACAGGAGGCTGGGTGGGCCCTAGGGCCGGTCTGGATGGGTGTGGAAAATCTCGCCCCAACTGGGAAGTCTTTATAAATTGAAGACAGATAAGCAATCAGTGTACCGGATTTAGAACACACTGTATGTCTACAACAATTTACCAATATATCTTCCTTCCCTCATTTTCCATACAGCCATATAAAAGTATTTTCAAATCCTCTAATAGTCTTCATGCTGTGGGTAGTTCGTGTAGAATGCAAGTAATTTCCAAACCAAACTAGTTTCAGAGCACACTGTATGTCTACAACATTGTACCAAGTCAGCTTCCTTCCCTTATTTTCCCTGTAGCCATATGAAAGTATTTTCAAATCCTCTAACAATGTTTATACTGTGGGGAGTTCATATTGTATGCCATTAATTCCCAAACCAGGTTTTTCATACAAGATTCAGATCTGCAGGTTTCACTATTATCACTAGCAGACCAAACTTCATTAAGACTACAACTGTCTCTGCCCCAGTAATAATTTATCTCCTGCAAATATCAAGAAAATTACTGAAAATGCACTGACTACTCACCATTACTACCCAGAATTGGTACATTTAACAACCTTAGTTATAAAATTCTTTACACCATTTTGGTGTGATTTTTTCATGTTTTGTCAATTTTATTTGCTGTCTTCAACAACAAAAAAATACAATTTTTTCAGCTCTTGTCTGCTGGCAGTTAAGGTTTGTATGATTTTTATCATATGGAATCCTGTGTTTCAATAATTCTTTCATTATTACTAAAAGTCAAATATATTATTTGCATGTGCATAGAATTTCCCACCACTTAATGGTACTTACACATGGCATCAAAATGTTTTCTCAATATTTTCATCTCTGTTTATATAGACTCAGTGACTCTGTAGCTTACCTTAAAATATACTGTCTTTAATTCATAAACTAACCACAAGCTCTTACATTAAAAATCCAAATCATACACCTGAAACAAATGAAGCCACATTTAAAACTGCAAAGTATGCATAATTCTATTTCTTGTTTTTGGTTAACTGCGCTGAAAGTACTCAATCAGTATCAAATATACACCTATGCAGTATGTCCCCAGTCTTTAAGCACAATTCATAACCGACAACACTGAGGACTTCCACTGCTTGCCTGCACCCACTTATTAACATACAACTATATGAGTTCAGATTTGGATAGAAGCAAGTGTATGTTACTGATAAGTAGAAGGGTGTTTTAATGTTAAACAGCAGTGCAAGTGCAAAGCCATTTTCATGCAAATGACATGGAGATACAAATATTTGAAGTCCCAGTACTATGTGGCTTTTCGACATTTTGACAGATGTAGAAAAATTGTTGGCAACAAGTATAGCTACAGAAGATTTAACACTCTTAGTCTGAAATATTTCAAGGTGGATGGTTATTTTGAAAGTTTAAATGTAGGAAAAGTGGAAGAAGCAGATGTTATATTTCAAAAAACCAACAGATTTCTTACCTTGAAGGACTACAGCAAACCACCAAAGAATCCATCACACTATTCAACCACAAGTGCACTGATAGCAATGTAACTGTCCTATCCTAACAGGGAATAAAAAACTACAAAAATAATGAGCAAAGGAACAAGACTCAGACTTTAACCCTGGGCACTGTACTAAGATTTCCAACACTTAACAATTTTGTCACTCAAAACCAAACACACAATTTAAGTGTCCAGTTCTCCAAATTTACTTTTCCCCAGTTATGTGGAGTTTCTGGAAAGAGGAACTTACTAATGCAGTACCATTAATTCAAAAACATACTCTAAACTGGAAGATGTCTTGCCTCTTATGATGATGTAAAATTCAAGTTATATGATAAAATGCTTCCTTCATTTAACCACTGAGCTACACCTTCAAACTGTCTGGCATTACAACATTTACATGCAGCAAATTAGTCTGAAGGAGTAATGTGTAATTTATTCTCCAAGTTAGCTTTCATAATCTCAGTCTCACATATCATGACCATTACACTTCTGTAAATGAAATAAAATCATCAGTGCCATATGTTCAACCACTACAAACAAACCTTTAGCTTTTATAACATCCTTCAGGCTGGAAACATGTACAATCAAGATATTTATTTTTGACATGATGGTAACTTTGACTATTATGTCAGCATCTTACAATTTTCATTAGTAAAAAATAATGACACCAACTTTTTCCATCATGTATGAAAGACACATAAGCTGGTAAACTGCCAATGTGAAGGTACAACTTGACAGCACTCTGAATCAATCAATTAGCTACTGCATTTACCCACACAAAAACATACCTGCTTTCTCAAAGTACAAAGAAATAACCATAGATGACATGGTTAACCTTGTTTCATGTGTAACAAACAAAGAAGAAATTTCCACATGGGTAAATGCACAGCTCAGCATAGTCATTCACTGTAATTCTAAGGAAGACAACACCCACAGTCACAGACAAATATAACAGCAAAGGTCAAAGTTTTGATTAGTCCCACAGAGTGAGTACCTTACATATACAGTGCTGAAAGAAGTGGGAAGGAAGCAGAGTTACAGCTGTGGGCCCACATCCAGACACCAAACATGCTCAGACTTCTGTACCCTACAGTGAAATGCAACTTCAACAAAACGACCATAAGGGCAAGTAGTAGGTGCACAAAAAGTGCTCTTCACAGTCATCAGTATTGTTTTATCCTTTTCTTCACATCACACAAATCTGCACAGTTAACAGACCTTTGACATCTAGTTCTGCAGGACATCCCAAAATATCAAATCCTCCTGTCAGCTAATGTATGAATAACTGTCCTAACATCATATTCTAATTTGGTTCAATGACTGTGTCCTTGCTGTTTTAGAACTGAACTTACAGTCCATTCTGATTTTACCTCATGAAAGATTTAACTGCATTGAACAGAATTCCCATTTAATTTGCAATATACTGCATATACATCAGTTGTTAATTCCAAAATCACAAATATATATATATATATATATATATATATTAATAACAGGAGTCTTATAAATACCAAAACCGCAGATTCAGTTCACTGCCTTTGCTGCTGATTGAATGAACTATTGAGTTCCAATGCTAGAAAGTTTCAAATGATTAAAAGTATTTCTTAATACTTAAGGGCCAAGGTAAACTATCAACATACAACACACAACTTCATCTCATTCATTCATTCTGTAGTCTGTCTTATGATAGGTCCATAGTCTCTTCCACAGCAATTTCTCCACAGAGTGCAATCTAGTGTTTTCTCTTTCAATTTCCAGGATCCTCTCTTCTCCTTACGGTCATCCAGTAGCTGCTTATGTCTTGTCTCCCCATCACTTTTATCCTTCCTTCTACCTTTCCTTCAATAACGTGTTTTAGAAGGCAGTTGCAACAAAAGATGTCACCAATCCAGTTAGCCTACCTTCTTTTTATTGTACTGAGAATATTCCTTTTCCTACTTGACTCTACATAACACTTCTTCATTTCTCACGCAATTGGTCCAATTGTTCTTCACCCTTCTCTAGCACCACATTTAAAAACTTCCCAAGTATTTCTAATCTACCTTCTGAACTGTCCAAGTTTCAGTACCATCTAAGAATCTGCTCCAAATGCAACACTTTATTACATTCTTCCTTAAATTTAAGTCCAAATCCCTGGTGAAAAAAAAAGTCTTGTTGAATGCAGATGTTGCCATGGCAATCCTGGATTTAATTTCTTGTTACATCTTGCATCATTTATTATCATGCTACTCATATAGCTGAAATATTCCACATTCCCTGGTTGTTTTTTATCTATCATGCTCTATAATGGGGATGGTTGCCTTGAGATTCTGACTTATTCTATATGCAAGGGACTACCATGTTTTGTACTCATAGAATGCAAATGATAAATTCAGTTCCATTCAATTGCCTTACTTTTTTCCATATTCATTTGCATTCCATAGCATCTTCCAATTTCAATCAGTCTGTCAAACATACCCTTTAACATAATCTCTTCCTTAGCTGGTAGCAAGTGGTCATCTCTGTATTTCACGGTGCAAATTACTTGTCCTCCTCTTTTGAAGTCTCCAAACCCTTCAAGAGCTTCCTTGGTATGGTATTTGCTGTTCAAGTTGAATAGAAATGGTGACAAACAGCTACACTGTCTATCTCCTCTTCCAGTCTTCACACTTCTTGTCTCTCCCTGGTCTAGTCGTACTGTTTAACACTCTGCTCCATGTACAATTTGCCATTCAGCCTTCTTTCACACCAGTCAATACCAGTTCCCTCTAGTATCTGCATTAATTTGGTCTAGTTTACATGGTCAAATGCCTTCTGCCAGTCTATGATAAAAGCACACAATTCCTCTATTATGTCCAAACTTTGTTCTGACATTATTCTCAGTAACCCACTTTCTTCCCTAGTTCCATTTTCTCTTCTAAATCCACACAATCTTCTCCAAGTACATCCTCAATTTTTATCATAAGCATCCTCACTACTATCTTTACTGTATGTGCAATGCAGCTGATTTTGCAATGGTCACTGCATTTTGTAGCTTCTGGCTTCTTCTTTTGAGGCAATCATTGTAACTTCAGTGAAATCCCTGGGCCACTCTCCAACTGCATATAAGTTGTTCAGCACTTGTGTCAGTGGTCTGAGACCGACTAATCCCGACAGTCTGATCGGCCAATTACCATGATAAAATAATGGATTAAATACTACACAGCTCAAGTACCGACACAATATTTAGTAAACCAAAAATAAATAAATAAATAAATAAGGGGTGGCCCATTTTAGTATTTGCCACAGGACACACCTTTTGGCCTTTCCTCTGCACTGTATGTATTCACTGAATGTCATTCAAATACATTCAACAGGTGGGTATGCATAACAACCAACACACAGGTGGTAACAAGCATTACTCCACAACAGTGGGCAGTAGAAGTTAACAGGTAATATGAGAAATAAAAAATCTCAACAATAAAATAAATTGTGACTTCAAGTGGTATCAAAACAGTTAAATATTTCACAAGATCATTCACACCTACCTTTATCAAAGTACAAGAAAACAGAGGTATTATTTTTAAAATGATGTATATACATGAACCACAATGGTGAATGGTACTTCCAAATTTCTGTAAAAGAAACGGAAAAAGGTACAGTTCGAAATGACAGTTACCATTCTGGAACACAAAACATAATACACCATGTAGCCAATTCTTACACACCACCAATTCAAGAATTCATCACTGTTGATCTGCGTGAGTAACCCCTTCTTGTTACTGTTGCACCCTGAGCCTCACATTCTCGTCTCACCCTGTCAATGATCTCTGCCACTAATTTCTCCTCCTTCTCCCGCTGCTTCTCATAGTCAGCACTCCTCCCTTGAGCATCTGCCCCACTCCTTGTATTTCGTCTTCCCCCTCTACCACCACCACCACCACCACCACCACCACCAAGAGCACCACCACCACTACCACCCCCACCAACACCATCAGATGAAGAATCCTCCACGACTCTAGCTGTAGACAAACTTTCACTTCCAAAATCTTCTCTCTTCTTCTCCCCTTTGTCATCTTCATCCGAGTGTCTTGTAGCAATATGACCTGCATAACCTTTACGTGACTTAAAGAAAACATTACAATGATGACACTTGTACAAACTAGCAGGTGACTGGGTACCAGACGAAGGGACATGAAACTTATACTTATGACGGTACCAATGAGTTCGTGAGGGAAGGATCTCGCCACACCATTTGCACACCACACTACCATCCTCACGTATCAAATACTCCAAGAGCTCTTGTCTGCCTCTCAGTCCACCACCCTCTAGTAGAATATCCTCAGAGTCTGCTTCCTCACATTTTGTCACTAAAATACACCCTCGCCCATCCTCTTCTACCTCATGACTGAGAAAATGGATGCCAGGTGTTGGTTCAGACAATGCATGGACCACCAACCCCATCTTGTGGTCATCACTAGAAGCCACAGCTTCACTCCCAATAATTGTTACACTGCCACCACCAGAGCTCTGGTGGTATGAGGAAGCTGTAGTTTCACCACACAGTTCAAATGTTATGGAGGGTTGTTCTTCAATGCAGCCATGATAACCTGTATCTGGAAGTAGAAGAGACAATAAATAACCTTACTTAATTGCCATAATGACATATCACAGAAAACCCTCAACATAATGGACAAAAATAGCTCACGCAAAAAGTTTCGGCAGAGAAGTAAATAACACACCACTACAAACCTGAAAGAACTGTATATAGTAGGCAATAAGAACCATAATGCATCTTAATAACCAAACTGGCATATAAATGACAATCTAAACAAATCTGCATAATTCAAAACTTTGGAAAATAACAGATCAAATACACTGTTAAACGGCAAAATTTCACACAATCCTATTACAATTGATTTAAAGCAAGAAGAAGGGTACCGATTGATAACGGACACCTCACTGCGACACACCAGAATAAATTGGAGATACTTCAAAAACATCAATATATTAACATACTTTGATCAACTTCATCAGTGACAAAAGTACGCAAGTCCTTTCTTTCAGTAAGCACTTACATAGGATTATTACTGTCTGGACACAAGTCAATGAAGTCCATCCAGCCTCACAAGAACTACTATTCATTTCCAGTTATTGAGTAAGGACATGATAATGGCAGCAATAATGTGAAATTCACTTCAAAGGAAACTCTTTGCTTATATACCTACTAACTGCTTAGTCTTCAAGATCAAGGTTCTTCTTGCTGTGCACAAAAAAACAATCAATTTCTATACTTGGAGGTAGATTTATTTAATATGAAAAATTACATAAAGAATTTATTTTTACAATATTCACCAAAAATTTATAATGACCTCATCTCGAAACAATTCAACTATTGTTAAAACTTTCAGTCAATCACTGATGTAAAAAATAAGCTCTCTCTTTTCACATTACTTTTTTTTTCAGTGTCTAACCAACAGAATTATAATAGCAGATATATATTTATATAGATGAAAACATTTTATACATTCTCATTTGATAATGTTCACAACAATATAAACTGTTTTTAAACGTTATAAACAGTGATAATGAGAAGTATAAATAACATATGTTGGGTTAGGTGTACCAATTATTATACATTTAACGAAAGTCTTTTTCAAAGACCTTTCTAACACATTTAAACAAAAATATTAAAATTATTATTAGTCTAACTTACAAGATTACATTTTAATAACAATGGAATCTAGTTAAAAATAATATATGGAGATTAAAAATGCTAGGCACCATATTATGTTAAACTGAATCTATATTACTGTACTTTAGTAAGCAATGGACTTTTAAACTAAAAAAATTAATCACTTTAGTACCATCATTTCCCATTATGGTGTATTAAAATATTTTAAATTCATACCCTTAAATAATGAATCATTGGTACAGGTAATTCACTTTATCATGAGCTCCACAATAAGGGGGTTTTGGAAATAAAACAGGCACATTCATATACAAATTTTTGCATCATCTCAATCTTATTACCTGTAATGACAGTTTGCCACAAGATAATGAGTATAATCAGTCCTTGATAATGGGAAGTCAAATAACAAGAACCCTCCACATAACTGAAATTAATCAAAGCTTCATGTTTGATATTTTTTATTTAAAAATTGCAATCTAAAACTGAAATTTTGTGGGTGAAAGGTCACAACAAATATTAAATTTTAATAGTGAAAAGAAAATTAGGTTCGGCTGAGAAGTCACTTTCTGTTAACGGAGCATACTGTTCAGAGAGATGGACCGGACTTAACCATCAGTTCATAACCATCCTACAGCACAACAGGCTCACCTCAATTTTACCAAATGAACAACTGTTAGTATTAATTTCAGCCAGCTTATTCCTGTACAAAAGATTATTTTCCTTACAAGGGATGGAATAAATACTAGAACATTTTTGGAGAAGACAAGCACAAAAGACTGACATCAAAATTAGTTTAAATGATGGTAACAACACTATGGTCTTCGACCAGTTTGGTTTCACTTTCACACAGAACTCCTATTTTTTTCCTGACTCCAGTAGTCATGTGGCATGGGCTCAATGTATGTTCGGGATTTTTGCCCCATACAAATTACTCCATCTTTGGCTATTAAATGAAGAAAAAATCATTCTGAAATCATATCTCACCAGCGTCTTCCCAATAAACTCACAGATTGTAACCTCAGTTTCTAAAACCTAAATATATATCTAAAGACCACCAATTCTTATTGCACATGAAATTCACCTAGCCACACCAGATACGCTGCAGCCAACCTCTAAAATGCTTGACAGCATACCACCTATATTACCTTGGGGACAGAGATCAAAGTAACATGTCCATTGTGTTAAAGTAAGACCACTGTTAACACCCTACACACTGTGCTTTCTCCTGCAGGGAAATGTTACTACTAGTTAAGTCACACATTTGCACATTGTGGATACAGCACAGCGGAGAATAAAGGTTACTACAATCTACCAGATACTGAATAAAAGTCTGAGAATTTCTCTCACAGATGGCAAAAACAGTATGTCTGTGTCTTTTACAACAATTTTACTCACAGTCAAGTTTTAAAGATATACAAGGCAAAGAGTGCAAACCACTGAGCTACTCATTATGCAGAATTTCTCCAGCTTCCTCTTACAACTTGCCTCTTAGGCCTAACTGCACCATCTTCAACTGATTAAAAGGAAAAGTACTCAAACTACCTTCTGAAAGAAAAATGCAACTTCCCTTGCCTTTACTGCCCACTCTAGGATGGATATGATAGTACATATGATGCAATGGTGAACAATCAAACTCTGTAAGGAAAACAATGTGTTACAGACACATGAATGTTGCTTAAAGTAAAATCATCAGCAAGGACTTCAAACACTGGTGGAAGGTCTATCTATGTTATTCTCACTGTCTGTTTCCCACATTTGGCCACTCTGAAAATGCTTCCTAACTGCACTTTTATCAAGTAACAATCAATACCTTTCACCACACTACCACTATCAGCTCCTGGGCCTACAAAAACTGTATCGCAATTACAAGTACACTTCACACGAGAACTTTTCAAATGCTCACTATCACACAGCTTAACCTTAAAGACTGGGGATTATGTAACCCCAACCATCATCTATAATCACAGAGCAATCCAGCATGCCCAAGCAGAAAAACCTGCAATAGATCCTTTTTTTTCCCCCATCCTAGCAGTGGTGGTATAAAGAAAGTGTTGGCTTTTCCCTCAGCATAATACATTGTCTGTGTAGTTTTTCCCTTACCCTAGCCAAGGTGACAGTTTTGATCCTCTCCATATTCTTGCAATAGCATTAGATTTCACCCAAGCCTTGGGTTTCATATCCTAACAATGGACATAGTTTGGGCTTCCAGAAAAACTGCACAAACACAGACAAAAGAAACTAACTCAACTCAAACCCATTCACACAACAATGTTAATCATTTCCTCCCTTTACCCAAAGTTCCCCTTCCTAACACAGGCAACTGTTATAATTTATGCTGCCCTGCTGTCATAATTAGTTTCCCAGATGAGAAGCAAAACAGATGGATACTGTGAAATGTGTGTTTGAGGTCGGGGGGGGACACTGAGATCTCAGCAATTTATGTATCAGCTACTCTGGCACAGCTAGGTCTTTTGGCGCCCAGAACAGTAATCACAATGGCAAACCCTAACAGAAATTATCTATTGCGTTTCCTTATACTTGACTCAGTAATTTCAAGTTTAAGTACAGAAAATCAAATTCTTCATTTAAAATACCCATTTTGTTGCCCAATTTGCTGCGCCTTCAACTCTGCTATCCATGGCAGCTGCACCACTTCTCTCCTACCAGCTATGCCTCTGATCAGCCACAACAGAAATATTTTTTGTACCAAGTTACTACATGTAATAAAGCAAGAGCATAAACTTTCAAACTTCAAACTCTGTAGCAGTGCAAAATCAGGTTTTGTAACTCCCAAACATGACCAAAAGCTATGGAAATACACAAAATTCTGTGAAGTATTACAATGCTCTTGGTAAGATTTATAACAGACTGTTACAATTGTAGACATAATGGACATTCCACGAGTCTGCTTTGATACCTTTTAACAAAGAAAACAACACAAAAGCTCACAACAAAGATCAGTTTTAAGTGTGATAACGATCATTCATTGTCTGCTGTCTGTTTTACAACAGGTCCATAACCTCCCCCCCCCCCCCAAGTTTTTCACAGATGGCAATCTAGCACTTCCTCTCAATTCCCAGTATCCTCTCTTTTCCTGAAGGTCATCCAGTAGCTGTTTACATCTACCTCCTCATTTAAGGGAAGGAGAGAAGTGATGGGAAGAAAGAAATATGATACCAATGTTTTTAAATTAACTGCATGAATGCAGGCATAACAGGCAGGTCATATCTACCCAGCCATCCACATTTTGTTTTCCAAAATGTTCAGACAGACTTCAACATAGTATAATAAAAATTAATCAAAGATTTCAATGTAATATGGCATTGAGGCGCCATACTAGGAGTTACCAGGAATGTTTCATTAGCCCAACATACAAGCTGTATAACATGCAGCTCAAAACTAAGAAGCTCATGATGTAAAAAAGAACTGACATATGCAAGTCCAGAGAAACAAAACTTTGTAAAAAATTTTTCAATTCAATGCACATGAAGATACAGTGTCATTCAAGAAATGGAATGGAAATAAAATTAACTGAAGACATTTGTTTTTGAAACTTGTTATCAGTAACAGTCCACTAAACTGTTACAATTTCAATGCTGTTGAAACAAATTTGTTCATGTGATTTAAAATAGCTCACTGTCAGGAAACAGAGCTGGAATCCTTCACAAAATGATACAAAAGGTTTTAACAGAAGTAGTTATGAATACGACTCTCTTCTAGGATATGCAACACTATGGGGTCAGGTAGATATCTACTGACACTTTAGAGGAACCTGCTGCCTCCACTGCCACAGCATATGATGGAGGCGCCATTCAGCTGAAAGAATGGTACATATCCACCAGGCTACACATCATCACAAGCCACAAACCAATATCTCCCTTAAGATAAAGTTACAAGAGCAGTTTACAACTAGGATTACTTGATTTATGACCTCTGTCCATCATCTATTATTCAAAATAGAGCACAATGTTCCAGCAAATGTATTCCATCCCATCCTCAAATAGCCACTCAATTGCCTCCAACACAACAAGAACATGCACATAGGAACAATGCTGTCTGATTACATTTGCATGGAGGTTTATCATGTCCACAATTATGGATGTTTTCAGCCAACAATCAAAGCCCTAACTTAACAGAAAAACAACTATTTATTCAGGATCTTGAAATATCAGCTGTAACTTCAGTTTCACCATGTGGACCTTATCTACCCAATATGCAACAAATCATGACAGAAACACCTACATTCACAACAGTTTTCATATAAACAGATCATACTGTGGAAACAATACCTACATAACACTGCAGATCTCTGGGTTCTGATAAAATGTACTCTCACAGGTAACCAGAATTCAAATAACTTTCATCACTGTGAAAAACTCGTACCTAAAAGTAATATCAAACATATGCAAAGTACTCATGTGTAGGCAAGAGAATAATTCAGTATTTCTAATCTCCCTCTGACATGAGAAGCCAACTTCCACTCAGAAGCAATGGTACGTTTCTCTTTCACTGTACTGTCGCCATGAAATTTGGTGGCAAAATGGAGGATAAGAATGTCTCCAGTTGGATTCCTTTCCTGCTTATCAGCACTCATACATCTAAACTCATACTCCACATAGCAATAACCCAGATGACATCACAATGACTGCAAGAAATCTTTGGAGATGATACAATGGGACAGGGAATGATACCACATTAGGCATCACACTTTTGTGGCAGATAAGCAGTGCAAAATACCCACAGGGACAGACAACAGCAATAAAAGACAAAACTGTGGTTCCCGTCAACATTCACCCAGAAAAAGACACTGCACATCCAGCATGGAAACTGCTCTTGAACAAAACATATCAACAGCCTCATTTTCGCCCCAATATGCTTCCAGCCAACATTTTTTTCATTTTGCATGTGGGTACAAGGCCACATGCAGGAGTTGATCTTGGGAAAGCGTGACAGGATCAGCTTCCCCAGCCCCATACAGAACTGAGAGAGTTCAGAAGACTTCAATTAGTGTTCGAAGGTGAAGGAACTAACATACAGAAGATGCTTCAGAAGCAGTGCAGACTCTGATAAAGTGAGATAAGCCATCTCATGTAACAAAAACAGGAACTGCCCACAGATGTGCAATACTTACAAAGTGCTTGGCCAGACATCATGAAGAAATGCAATCCAACTGAAGAACTGTCAGTACATTCTGTTACACAAATTTGTACTTTCATAATGCAAGTAAAGTAGGCATTACTTTTGAAATTACCTACATCATGATTGACCTAACACAAATATAGTAGCTTCACAACATCAACATGCCGAAATCCACAATTTTACCAACACTAACACACACACTCATACTATACTAATAAAAGCACAAGCAATGAAACTTTTGTTTTAAGCTGAAAGAAAGCCAACATATCACTGAATTTGAATTTCACTTTTGTATAAAATGTTCTCCCCTTTTTGCATTGCAGAGTGATAAAAACACATCAAAGTAAACCCTTAGCACCTGAATTAAATGCCTGGTGGGAGCTGCAGAAGACAAAAATTTAAATGAGATCTGCAGAAGAGAGACCATTAAATGCCATCACCTCAACCTGACATTCGGCGTTTTGAGCATCACACTGTGTAATAAGTATACCTGACATTGGACACCAAAGGGCTAATTTCACCGAGCAATAAGTCAACTGGTAGTCTTTGCAGTAACATTAACAGCTTAAGAAAAACAATTAACAGTTTACAGTTTTCTCTCATTAACCTTCATTATAAATCTTTATCATTCAACACAGGATAGGCAGAAACTATGAATATTCCCAACAGGTCCAACAGTTCAAATTTTTGTTACAAAATAGTAACATATTCTTCACACATCCAGTAAATAGCCTCTACCCAGGTACAGTTTTGTTATAACATCTGACAAGACACACTAAACATAGTCTTCTTGTCCACAAATGAGCAGATTACAAGGCATTATTACATTTACAATATTTAACACATGAAATCAATTAAAAAACAATTTTGGACATTGGTGATATACAAAATACAGACAATATCAATCTGAAAATACATTTGCAAACTGTCAATTTAAATTACAATCATTTTTCATAATGCTGAAAGGATAACTTAAGAGAATGTGTCAAGAACTTTTTTTTTATTTAGAAACACACAGTTCTGTTATTAATCTACAAGTAAATTTCATTCTGTAACCACGATTTACCTCCCAACCATTCAATGAGAAAAGTTAAATGTTCTCATGATATCACTTGTGAAGTTACAGATTTATAACTGCAATATAGTAACATACAAAATAATGCATACTATTAGCCTTAACCAATAACAATATCAAAACATCATACGACTGTATCAGGTCCAATGGCCAATTTTATTGAAACTAAGCCAGTATTAACTTATACACTTTATCTGAACACCAATATCACACACATCATATATGCGCACTCACAGTATCCAGGTCTTTGGATTTTAGCAATTCTGTGTAATTTTTATCACACATGCAACAAACCAAGTTAATTTAATCCACATACAATATGGCAAATATGGAAACAGATGATTTCCAGGCACTGAAACTTGCACGAACCAACGCTACGAAGTAAATTATTTACGCTCATGCCTACTGCTCTTACAATCAATACGACAGCCCTGGCATGGCTTAGGCAGTCAGGCGCCCACCTGTAACCATGGAAATTCTGGCTCCATTCCAGACAATACCATGCTGGATCTGAGGTGGACAAAGTACTTCAGTTTTCCCTTGTTGGTCGGTAAGATTCCACCAATGCTACATAATCTCTGTAATTGACAGTATCCCTCAATAACACCCCTAAAAACAGTATGACAGTGACAATTCTCACCATCCTGGTTGTTGAGGTTAGGAACAGAATATGATTGTCATCATTACATTATTTCTGAGACACTCTGAATATGAAGACAATATCATGCCAAATTATAATAGAATCTATGCACTCACCAAACAGGAAATGGAGCCATGCATGTTTCTGTCCACCACGCCCTCTTTACCCAACAACTTCAAGCTTTTCTTTGAATTTATACTGGAAATAGGGTGAATTTAATTTTGTTGCATAATACAGGAAACTAATTTTTACCCACCATTCAACACAGTCAAGAAATTTCTACAACATGAATTCCAACACATTTTAAACAAATCAGTCAAGTCAAAAATGAAATTTGGCAGAGAACTCTATGAGTAAAATTATGAAAAATGCACACAAAAACCTTTCCAACTGACTTCAGACTCTCAGTAATGTATACATATGATAAACATATCCAACTGCCCATCCATACACAAAACTTTTATTGTAAATGTTATCACACACACAGGCTTAATGTAATGAAGGCACACAAGCAGACATACTTGTACTTTTGTTCATCCTATTTGACTCCAAAGCAATCTAACATTCCTGTACATCTCTATAATAGAAGATATGCATTCAATAGGCACTGTCAATGAATAATAAAACACTACACAATTAGCACAGACAGACCATGTACTGATATTTTCAACACATTCAGGCCCATCATAACAAATCTTGATTCTGTGCAACAATTGATGACAAAACTTTTTAATGCACAGCAGGGTTTAACATACATCCATTCACAGGGAGATGTTTGAAGTGTATGTCTCAGCCAGAAAATGCTGTCATAGTGCAAGATTAATACAGAACAGTTTGAGCAATAGCAAATCATAAGTTCACAGGTTTTCATGTTCGTTGTCTCTTGGGTTTTTACACCACACAGTGAACTTAGTTTGTTCTGATGTTTCAGAGGAATGTACTGCCTCCAACTTAAGAGAGTCAATGAAATGGTCCATGTGGATGCCAGAGTGTTAGGGTGGAGGAAATGGGTGGGCTATACAAGAAGATTTATGGGAAATTTACCCAATCACAGTTGTGCAAGGGGGAAGAGGGCACAGAACTTGCCCTGATCCAACAAGAATTGAAAATTCCAAAACAGAAATTTTTCAGGGCCTCAACGAGTGGGAAATGTCAAAACTGTGACTTCAGTGAAGTAAACAGTAGCCAGTGATACAGTTCATTCATGTGGATGTCACTACTTCAGTAAGGCAGTGCTGCAACAGCAGGGAAAGACTATTTCATTCTTGGCGAATGCCTGCAGCCTCCTTTCTTTGAGAATGGATTATAAGCTGCATACACAGCAACCTCTACATATGTAGCACAATGAATACTGGAGAAACAAGTCACTACACTGAAACCAGGATAAATGAATACCACTATCATATCCAACTGTACCAGCCAGACAAGTTATGCACGATGAACTTCACGGACCTTGGCCATCAGATCATGACCAACATCACAAACATCCCATTAACAAAATCCAGGCAACTAGACCACCTCACAAGAGAAGCAACAGAAAATAATGTGCATCCTAAAAAGAAGAGGGTGGGCAGATATCCCCTAAGCAGACCACAGTAGCCCCACATCCAATTTATGCAATAAAGATGGCAGCAGGCATTCTTGAAGAACAGAACAGTCTTGATCTCCAAAAGCAAATCCCACATGAATAAAGTGTATCACTGGCCACATCCCAAAGGTTACAGTATTTTCACATTTCCCACTGGTTGGGACCCTCAAAAAGGGTTACTTTGAAACTCTCACACTGGATGAGGACAAGCACTATGCACTCTTCCCCTTCCATAGCTGTGACTACCCAATTCCCCCAAACCATCCTGCATAACGAACACATTTTCCTCCACCCAAACACTTCAGAGCAAGCAACAATGCACTGTTTGCAGGAATGGATAAATAGACCAAGGGACATCAACTTGCATACTGCCCTTAGTTCACTTTTGTGGTCAGCTGGTGGCTGGCCACCCCAGTACTTCAGCATCCCTGAAGATGGAAGCAATTACAAGAGACCTTTTATTCTGGCCCACATGCACAACAGGAATTCAAGGTGTGCTCCTCTGCTGGATTCCACTGTGTTCCCCCATTAGAATCATGTGCATTGGGATCCTGCGCAATTGGTGTATTAATCTCAGTGTCATTTGTTGCGTTGGGTTCTTTGGATGCAGAAAGACCAACTCCTATACTCTGAAGGCAGTAACTAACACACATTGGTTACAAAGATACTTATTTATTAAGTAAAATGTAGGACATATGCGAGTTACTGAGTAAAGGAGATTATGGTAACACCAGAAACTGCTAGACTTTGAGTATGACACTTGATTATATAATAGCTTCTGGCTGGAACAATTAAGTTATAATGATTAACTAGCCACAAGCAGCTAAAAGCAATATTCAACCCTAAAATATGGCAACAAGGAGCCCAAAAGAGAACTTGCAGGGCAGGAAAAAAAAAAGGAGGAGGAGGAAAGTAGTGGAAAACAACCCAAAAGAGAAACTGGGGGCAAAAAGCTCAACAGAAAACTTGCAGTGAACTGCACAAAAGTACAACCAACAGCAAAATGCTCCCACATCTAGGTATGCAGAAACTTACAAAACATCAGCTCCTCACCTTACAAATTCAATAATGTATGTCGGTCAGTATCTTTTGTGACCTCATGCCATTGAGGTAATTACAAAAATTAAAATGTAATCAAGATGCTTCAGTGGCTGTAGCAATGGTATATTTAAACTGCTACCTTGGAGAACTAATCCTCTAGGATCTACATGAGGTGACAGAAACTCTTAGCAATGAACATGATTTCACCATTCTGAAGTTTAAGAAACAATGGGTGAGAAACGGTGTTCAGTATAAGGCTTAACAAATATATACTGAAGAAACACCTGTGTCATTTGGTCACTCCCACCTGGTGGCACTGAGGACTAAAATACTTATAATTTAGTATTAGGACTGCCTACAGGAATGATCCTCTGAAACATTCGAACACATGAAGTCCACTACGTGGTGTAAAAACCTGAAAGATTACCAATATTTCAAGGGACATTTGAAATTGTAATTCCTAAAACCTGTCTTTGGCAAAACAGCAGTTGTCTGATGATTTTTCAGCTAGATCTGAATATGCTGAATGTATATACAGAAGAAACAAGTTCATGAAACATGAAAACATCTGAAATGCTCAAGCAATCAGGCACTGTAACTCTGATCATGAATGTTTGCCTGCACCAGCATGGGAAAAGGAAGTGCAGGCAAAATATAGCTGTGAAAAGCATCCGTATTTTGACACAATCTCTTAAGCACCTATTACAACATGATACGAAACTAAATGAATAACAAATGCTGTATTATATAGATGATTACATGGGCCCAACTCCAATTCAATTGCATTCACGTGTCTGTATCTGTCTTTCATTCCATAATCTCAAAATTAATGGAAGAGTGCGTTTCCTTGGTAACACAAGCTATTTTCTAAAAAAAAAAAAACCAACCTTTGTTTTTTTTCCAAGCTAGGCTACTATAACTACAAAATCATCCAAGGTACATTCATAATGTACAAATGTAACACAAGTTTTGAAACTTAATATTAAGAACTATAACCGTCACAAATTTGAACCTAATATGAAATCACACACATTAAGGAAAAACAAAATAACTTGAAAATCTCTTTTAAATATACTCCAGAATCCCCAAATATTAATCAGTATCCTACACATGTATTTTTACAATAAACAATATACATATCTTAAAAATATGTTAGTAATAAAATTATCTATGAACACTAGATAGATTAAAGAATGGTGATTGCACATTTTGTTATCCTAAGTTAGGGTAAAACCTTAACTTCATTTAAATGTATAAAATGGAATCAACTAAATATTAAAACTGGGAAAAAGATGACTGATATCACTGGCCTTTTTGACAACCAAAAAAAATGTATCACTTTTAAGATGTACCCAATTAACTTGTTCAATCCTTTGAACTGTTCCTTTTTCCCTAGCCAATACTAGCGATTATTGTTCATTATTAAATGTTTTAAACATTTTACATTGCAGAAATATCATGACATTTTAAATATCATGAGAATAAGATATTCTGTAAAACAAAAATTATATAACTAGGTATATATCCTTCCACCCCTAAACAATAGCATTTCTGTGTAAGTTATGGTGTGTAAGACACTTTCAACTATTGTACATAAAATAACATTATCAATTCTCTAAATGTCAATATCGCAGACATCCTAAGATTCATGTCATAGTTTTGACATAAAATACAAGAGGGTTGTATTTTTAAAATTATGAACTTTGTTCAAACGTACTATTAACTGTCAAGCATAACCTGTCAAAACAACTGAAAGACATGCATTACTTTGGTTAAGATGGTGTTAAACCATTATATCCAATGTTGGTGATCCCAATGGCCTGCAATTCAAAGCACACACAGATTCCTTTTTAGCAAGCTCTTTGTTAAGATTAAAACTCATACACAGTTTAACTATGGAGTAATTCTGTCAACAAGATATCCTGTTGTTTATAATTTCTTCACTGTAATATTTTCTCACTTCCAAGGGAATGTTTTAACCATTACAAAATGATGACTAGGATAAGATTGAGTTAACAGAACTAATAAAGTGACTCTTAACAGATTTGATTCTGTGTCTAACAGTAGTTATATCCTTCACTTTTTTCCCCTTAGCAAGAACACCAAGTGTATATTTTATAGATGGAGATGCATTAACATACACACCACACAACTATGTTGCAGAATGTACCCATCACCATAACTGTATATGCTGGCTGGACTTCCACTTGCCGTACTGACACCCAACTATTCAATACAAAAATAAATTTTCTATTAAATGATTTTCAACTTCAACAGTGATTCCCTGTTAATGCCGATACTATAGACTTGATTTTTGTTTGACCGTGCATCAATTAGGTAAAGTAATACAGATGAGCCAACTAGATGCAACAATGATTTATTGATCTATAAAATCAGCTCAACATGTTTCGGGCAATATTTTGCCCATCATCAGGAGCGTGAGACTGAGATATTTA
>JGI20166J26741_11560029_pt1 | contig 24078 bp, 14 predicted proteins | sample TergutCu122P5_FD_26741 | JGI IMG/M metagenome (IMG submission 26741)
CTCTCCGCGACCGAAAAAAGCGCGCCAAGTTTGCAGCAACATCAAGTCAATGCTGATCATTTTTTTGGACATTCGAGGAATTGTGCATAAGGAGTTTGTACCAGCTGGTCAGACTGTCAATGGGAAGTTTTACTGCGAGGTTTTGAGATGACTGAGGGAAAATGTGCGCGCAAACAGCCTGAGATGTGGAAGAATGGAAACTGGTTGTTGCACCATGACAATGTGCCTGCACACACCTCGCTCGTTGTGAGGGAATTCCTCACAAAAAATAACATGACCACTGTTCTCCACCCTGCCTACTCACCTGACCTGGCCCCCTGCGATTTCTACGTGTTTCCTAAAATGAAACTCCGGTTGAAAGGGCGATGTTCCTCCATTGAAGAGGTCCAAGCAAAATCACAACAGATACTGAATACGCTAACGCTGGCAGACTTCAATGAGTGCTTCCAAAAGTGGCAAAATTGCTGGGATCGTTGTATACAAGCCCAAGGTGACTACTTCAAAGGTGACGGTGGAAATTAGGACTTGAAGTAAGTATTCATGTTATTACGAGCAAATTCTTGGAAATTTTGGGTAGCACCACGTACATAGAATGGAGCTATAAAAATATCCCACTTAATCTATTTCATCAGATTTGTATACTTCTAAGCTATTATACCCACAAACTTCAAGCAACTTACTTTGTAATACACATTTCCATCAATGTGTGCAGTGTAGGATATTTCTCCCAAGCTACATTGCCAAATGTAGTTGGATTATGTGCTGACAGGATTAACAGCATAATCCAACCTTTCCAGTACAAGTTAGCTATGGCCAACTGAGGAGGACAGTATCTGCAAAGATTATGCAAAAGCAAGCCTACAATAATGCAACAAATATGTACATGATGTATGCTAATTCCAAATGCATTAGATAAATATGAGAGACAACTTTTTTACTCTGCTGATAAAATCCTTCTTGACTCAGGAGAAACAATACTTATTCACCAATAAACATGCATTGTGTCCACTGAGTCAACACTGTTATCTTGGTTTCACATAAAAAAAAAAACTTGCTGCCACACACTAAAATTAATATTACATAAATGTGAATTTAAACAAACCATTATAAATACATCAACCTGAAAGTGAAACTCAAATCCATAGTAAGAAAAAGGACACAGTACACAAAAATACAAGAAGAAGTAAGTAAATTCATAAGCGCGAAAAGATCTCAAATATGATCAATGACCCAGTACCCATGTTACAGACAGAAATATGACTATGAACATTTAAAAACATTTTTACACAGCTGATAATTTAATGGGACTGAACCATACTTAGTGATCCATACAGCTAATATAACAGAGATAATTTCTGTCACTCTAGTTATGGTGTTCATTTTATGATGTCATTTACGCAGGCATAAAATAAATAAATTTAAGAGACGCCATTAATTAGACGGTGCCATCAAGTGACAGAATATTTTGTAAAAATGAATGCATATATACAAGACACAGCAAATTTCATTCCTAAAAGATTAAAACAAATACACTACTTTATAAAAGACACAGAACTTGCATATGATAACAATAAAAAATAAGACATTAATAAAAGTTTTACCCTGCAGGAAGGTTGATGTTGTCGGGATGATGATATGCACTCAAATTAAAGATAAGATCAATAATATCAAGTTTATCAGCTTGCAACATAGAAATACTTTCTGATGGCTGAGCAGCTGCCCTCTTCAAGAGCTGATCAGTTAATTCCAGTGTGTCTGCAGGAGCCAAGGGGTGGTCCTAAACATGAACAGAGACAATGCCTGACAGAAGACTGCAGCTTTCAATAACAATAGTATTAAGAAGCAGAAACTGGCAAGGAAGTACTGTGTTGCTTACCTTGAAGAGAAATACATTCAACTTACATTATTGCCTATATCATATATGAGTAAAAATAAAATATTTTTTATAAATCCCATGTAGTGAAATGATGAGGATTAAAACTGGTAAGAATAAACTACTATATGCAGCCAAGAGGTGTTCAAACCAAAGGTATAAACAAAACCCTTCTATGCAGACTTGAGACAAAAAAAGTTTTAACTGAATGAATATATTTAATAATCACCTTTGACAATCCTATGACAAATATTCGAATCAGGGTATTCTGTAAAACAGGTACATCCGAAGCCAGTCGGAACATCAGAACACGATCATTCTCAGGTGGCCACATGTCACGATTATAATACTGTTCAGAATGTTCCATAAATAATACCTACACAACATACAAAATTTGTAGAGTAAATTCACAGTTATGTACTCATCTAAGTTTATGACATGTAATAACTTCAAAATAAAGCTACTTCTAAAAGTTATCAAATTTACCCAAATGAAACATTTTACATTTTTTAAGCATTCACTAACAAAAGAGTCAACAATGTTCCCCCTTTGGAACTGGGATCATATGCCCCAGGTGATCTACAACAGACCCCAAATTAAATTTGGGCTGCAGAGCAGTCATAAACATATGACAGTGTTTTCAGCATCACACAGCATGTAACAAATACACCACATTCTGTGCCAAAGAATTGAGTGCTGTGGTTCTTCAAGTTAGTTTGTTGTGAAATGAAAAGTGAAACCCTCAGGCACTCTATTAATACATACACCAACATGGATCCAGGACTGAAATAGACTATAACAAGTGATATTAGAAATAACTTTAACACAAACTACTTCATATACCAATGGTACATTACACACTATAATTGTCCAACTATATTCATGTAATATGCAAAAAAATTTCAAATTCCTACAGTTAAATGAGAAAAGAGTGGCTCACAAAATCCAAATAGTTCCATTCATATCATAAAATTTTGTATACCACATTTACATGTTTAAAATTCTAAACTTTTTACATTAAAAGACTTGAAACATTTACATTTCTACAAAAATCGTGAATTGCCAATCCACTTCCAACTGTAGTAGTATTTCAAGTAACACAATAGGCTTATTTTAATACTTCATGCCTATTTTCTTATAAACACTTGATGATATCACCATTATATATCCACTAAGAAACATATCTCTTGTGGATTTTATAGTTTCAACTTTTTTTTAATCTACTGCATGCTTCCTTTAAATGCATACTTGTGGTTCTTACCATTTGGAGGGAGGGGGGTACAGTGGCCATGGCATAAATTTGACCACTGACCTCCATCTAGAGCAAAAGTAAAGAATGAGCGAATCTACACATTTACTCCTGCTACATGTCTTCATGGATTGCAAAGCAAAAATTATACTCATTAGTGACTGAAATGCCTCTACATGTTACCTGTGACCCAAGAGCATAATTTTGGACTCAGTATTCATTAACTCGCTCTTACAAGATCAAGGCTGTAATATTGACACATAGGTACAACACAGCTGCTCCATAATGACAGATCCTTTGGCAGTCATTAGCACATGGCATACATTCTAGTAATTACAAGAATGACCTGCTACATGGAGACATACTAACAGCGGACTTCAAAGTCTTACTGATTCCAAGCAAAAGTCAGAATTTCCAATTTAACTTCTTTTCTGTTGAAGACTGTAGTTTAGATTACTAATGTGATATACTGTTTAGAGATTCTTTCTTGTAGTCTGTCAAAAATGGTCAATGGTTCTCACAGTATGGTATGCACACAGAACATATAGGCAACTTACAAAAATGATCATAAAGCTTGTGTATATATACATGTGCATGTGCCCAAGGGTTCTGTCCAACGCACATACAGTTGACTCTTAATCCTTTCAAGACTAAGGTTAAATTGAATTATACAGTATTTAAAGATTCAGTTTGTATCACGCAATGAACATGCTCTATCTGGGTAAAAAGCACCACTTATTTAATACTGTATATGGAAATAATTGCTGTTTGTTCCAAAAACCATTTTAAACATGTAAATGCATTCTGTGGGCAAAATGTGAGACTTTTATGTGTTAAACTTGTTGGTACAAATAACCACTAAGCTGTAAAGGTTAATATGTTCAATCCCTGTACCAAATTTCATCTGATTACGACAGTTCTGTAACTTCAAGGGAAGGTCCAAACTGAACTATACAGACAAAAAATAAACTTCACTAACACTCTTAGTACCACACTGTATTGTTAAGTTATGCTAACAATTAATATCCCACCAAAATTGTGAAATATCAAGACATTTAACAAGTGAAAGTAATGTTATTAAATTATGTGATTACCGTTGAAATCTCAAAGATGAGAAGGAAGCTTAATGAATGGAAAATGGTGGCTGATAGATCAAGTAATGGCATAAAATGCAAGAATACTAGTGGCAACACATAAGCCACTGGGCACTAGGAGGGTTAATGAATACTAGTAAATTAAAAGACATTAATTTCACAAAGATCAGGTTCACCAAAGTGGTGGTCTTCACATGCAGACACCTTCTAACAAACACATAATCTTTATTCAAGCTTTACAATTTAAATGTTAACTAATGTCCAAAATTCTCCAAGAAAGTAAAGTTCACCCTAATACAGGCCATGAAAGCCCAGAGGGAAAGGAGAGGTATAGCTCTACTCTTTCTTTAACCTCAGCGCTAGATGGGGGTGGGTAAACAATGCCATGCCATGGCCGCTTTACGCCCAGGAAAGAAATTTGTACCCATTGTACAGGAGGCTGGGTGGGCATCAGAGGTGTCTGGATGGGCGTGGAAAATGTTGCCCCCACAAGATTAGATCCCTGGACTGTCCAGCCTGTAGCAACTCGCTATATTGACTATACTATCCTTGCCCACTCTGAAATTCTTTAAGATGTTAAAATTCAGACTGTCTAATATCAACGACCATTGATCTGAACTACCTTGTGAAGTGCATGGACAAATTCAGCTGGACTGGGTCGATACATCCTAGGTACAGTTTCATGCAGCCACCACACAGCATCACGTTCAATTTTTGCCACAAGGAGTTGGAAATTCTGTAAATGTAATAAAGGTACAGAATGATATGCTTCCATAATAACTGTCATTAACCATTAATTATACACTAAAACCAAAATATTTCTGATATTAATGTTCAACTAAATAATTGGCTCATATACAAGAAATAAATAGCCAATCCAAAGGACCTCAAGATTAAATACCAAGAATGGTGTTCTGCCACTCAAAACTACAATGACACGGTGATATTAAAATTAAGGGAGGACTGTTTTCTTTTTATCTAACTTATGTAATTCCAAATGACACAATGTACCTACGTTTTTTAAACCCACGGCTTTTTCGATACACATGATGATGTACAGGTTCCAAAACTTGAAGGGAGAATGCAATGTGGACTGTTAAACTGAAGAAATGAATCTATAGTGCCGAATTCATGACACAGGCATATCAGCATGATTTCACACTTGGATTTAATGTGTGAACCATTTCCTGTATTCAAAGAATTTTAACTCTTAACATGTCAATGTCAGTGGCATTTTTATGCAATTTCACAATATTACCACAAAACAAACTGAAGCATACGAACATGAAACTACCATATCATACAACCACATCACACAATGTGTACAGTACATGCAGGTTATCTTCACAGCTGGATAATGGGTGAGCAGGAAAGAGAGTTGGAATGAAGTAAGATGCTATACTAAGTTGGCAGGAAATATTATTAGGCTCTGATCATTCAACTCTTGCTCATACTGCTGTGTACTGCAGCACTGGTCAGTGATGGTTAACAACATATATGATGACAATAATGACAGCAATGATAACAGTGATGATGACAAAAACAACTTGCACTGACAGTACCACCTGAATATTGTTGCCACCTGCTGCATAAAAATATGTCTGATTATTCAGTTTCAGATCATGTGCATATTGGATGATTTCTGTTTAGGTGGTAACTCCATATGACAATAAAAAAATGCATTGCTGATAACTGTATCACAATTTTTCCACTACATGCAAACAGCTTAGAAAGATTTAGTAGACATAATAGAAGACCACTACATCTAACTGAACGAATCATAATTATATGGGTATTCTTTCTATTTGAGAATATAGCTTTTGAATAAATATATTTAATAGTTTCAACATATAAAACATCAGTATTACATGAATTCTGAGTTGGAGGTATACCAATGTAATAAACTGTGCATTCCTTACATTTAGCACAGCAATCTCTCTCTTATCTCCATGTGCCAGAAGAGCTGCTGCTTCCCTCACAGCAGGAGAGATGGCAAGAAGGATAGACAGGGTGATCAGGTCTGTTATGGATCCAAACATACGCTCCTGAAAATAACAAGCACCCAAAAGTTGTAGAATAAACAATCTAAAGCTTTTGTGGTAAGTAAATTCAATAAACCTTTCTCAGGCTAGCAGCCATGTCAGGTGGTGGAACAAGAAATAAACCAATGTTCCAAGAACTACCTGTGCCCTCTTCATCATGGAACGCCCTGATGACGAGGGCACAGGTGGTTCTTGAAAGGTTGGTTTATTCATTGTTCTACCATGATGCAGCTGCTGGCCTAAGAAAGTTTTACTGAGGTGCAGAATAATGTAACAATTAAATACCTTCACAAACTAATTCACCTGCATTATATTAGTCCCTCAAAGGTATTCCACTACTGCCAGAGTAACACAAAGCTGGAAACATTCTTATGCTACCCTACACCAGTGTTCTCCAAATTCTTTCTGCAGCACCCTTTCAGTTATAAAGAAATTGTATGGGTCCCAAGGTCAATAAACTGCATGTATTAGAAGTTAATGTAATAGGACATGTTTATGTTAGTCTAAAATAAAAGCCAAATATAATTAAATACGATAAAGCAGGGCATGGTCAAAAGGAATTTAGAAGTCTGAAAAAAAGTTTACAAGATCAAGCAATAAAGTTCAGGGATTCAGTCTACAAGAAGAAATACATGTCAAATCCTATGAAAAGGTGTTTTATTTTTCTTTGAAGTAGGAATACGGAGCAATGGTGGCATGATCACATGGAAAAATAATTAAGTACCCTGAGTATACACCTGTGCCAGTACAACATACACTTTACTGCTGCACAGTAAGTACAAATTCTGCCTCTTTCATATAATTCTTAGACCTGTAATAATTTTTGTTGTCAGAATTTTTTGTGAGATACAAGTTTCCACATTAAAAAATGTCTGAGCAATACTGAACAATAGCATATTTCTACATAACTGGTGATGCAGAACTGAGTCTGAGTCATTTCAGTTTCTCAAAAAACCATCCCTACATGCTAATTCCATCTTATTTGATGACAATAACACACTATTCTGAATTGGGATCATCAAATTACAACATGAATGGCGAACAAGTCTCTATGAGTTTAACAGCTTCTCAGTGAGACAAAGTGTCATTACATGATCATGTGAATTCCCACGTTGCAGTCATGAATTAAATAATTTTCATAAGGAAAGCACTGTATGTGACAGTCCAGCCCAAGACAGACATTATAAATGGTAGATACACAGTAGCCCCATGTGTTTTCATTCACTCTGTTTGAAAAGGAACATAAAGAATAGGTATGCCTTTAATTTGTTGCCACTAAACCTAAGGACAACTAAGTTAAAGATACAATATGTACTGTCAAATACAACACCTGTGCTATACTTACCTTAAATTCAAAATCTCGGAACTGTGGAGAGGAGTCTTTTCTGTCAAGCATTAGTCCTCTACATAGAGCTGATATGTTGATATCATGTCTCAACACACGAACAATCTCCCTTAAAAGAGCACGAATAGGGCGAAGATAATCTTCACGATTCATCAGCAAATCCTGTAAAGAAATGCTTCATAATATTTCCAAATATTAATCACACAGAGCCAAACATACAACACTGTGGCCATTGATGAAATGTCCGCAACCAGAACTTCTATACACATACTTCTGACACTACAAACAATTGCAGTATCTTGTATTATATAGTGCTGGTGTCACATCCATCACAGATGTGTGCAGTCACCATGCTGGTGTTCTGAATACCAATGAACTATGACAAACGAAGGGGACCTCCAACAGCATGCTGTGCATATCAGTTTTCAAAACAAAAGAGTTATTATGGGCAAACATTTAAAAAAGATGATGTCCATATCAATGCTTTTTTGTACAAAAGGAGTGGACTGAAGAGTTATTTATATACAGGAAATAAGTGTTTAGAATAATACATCCTGTATGTTTTTACATGTAAACGCTAACACTAACATGTCCAGAAATTTGTAAAGGTATGTGATCAGTAACATTTTACAATATGATGGAATATACAGTGAAACCAAGTTCATTTGTCCCCACTTAAAAAAAAATTTCCAGCCTAAGAGGTCAGAATAATTTAGTACCAAAATTTTCCCATTTGATTAACACATACAGTGCCATAATAATATGTTCCTGCTTAGAAGGATTTCCTGCCTAAGGAGTATGAACATTTCATAACGCAACAAATTTTTCACCCACTTAACACATTTTCATATCAAAATCTTAAACAACAGTCTGTGCACTGAATATGTTACCAACATATCTTGGTGAAGTAATACTCTTAGCTTACAAAAGTTCTTCTTTATGGTCATTTCCACCACAGACCAGAAGTGATGATGATAAACTTTAGACAACAAGTTTAAATGACAAGTTTATCTCGTGATGGCCAGAGTTCTTCTGGCTGAGCATAGACGATGGAATTTCTGACATGCTGTACAGAGTGACCAGCATTTGGCTCACTAGGACATTTGCCAGTACATTTACAAGAACAATATATAGTCACTTAGGATGATACATATAAACCTGTTGATATGTGGTGGAAAATGATGTCACATACTGAGTGTACAGCCATCTACTTCCACATGTGCATTTCACATTAAAAACCTTAGTAACCAGTACAGTAATGTTTAAGGTATCCTATAATCACCCGTTTTCTGAAGACAGACAATAACATACCTGGAATATCTCAGCAAGGAGAGTTGCAGCTACGTCAGGAGCAGACTGAAACATCAAAGAGATCATCGCCATGTTGTTGGGATTACGAGCAGTTGACAGTTCATTGTAGATAGTGTGCTTCAGCACTGTAGCCAAGTTGTCTGGATGTGCATTTATCAGCTCCCTAACAACACACCACAAAGATAAAACACACCTTCTGTACACACCATTCAACTTGTCATACAGAGACATGGTCTGCACTGGATTGAGGACTGCAGTCATGTTGGAACATATACTGCCACAAATTAGAGTCTTGCCTATAATTATACTTTATATTTTAAATATAATTTATATTCAAATGTGGGCTATAATATATATATACAGCGTCTACAATGTATTAGAAAATTCATATATTTTATTCACATACTAACTGTTATTAACAACAGAATTTGCAGAAGGTTCTGAAATTCATAGACATATTCCGGGTTCCTATAGATGGTTTTAAGCTCAGTATATACTCCCTGAAGATGGCATTGTCATGCCGAAGCACGTTGGAGTGAAGTAACTCTAACAGCATACATTACAAGTGCATTTAGTTAGTACAGTGAATGAAAATATTGATTCAAAATGCAGGGAGGAAATAGTTTTAAAATAGAACATGTATAATTAAACAAACACACAAATGCATTAGAACTGATGGTCTAAATGGGAAAAAAATATGCAAAGAATGCAATATCATATTGCTGGTCAAATAGACATCAGTGACATAATGGCACAGTCATATTCAAAGATCAGAATATGTGGACAGAATGAGGTTTTTTAAATTAGTTCAATATGTTTAGAATTAGCACAGGGAAATAGCAGTTCAAAGACAGGTTTCAATAGAAACCAATAATTATTTCAGAGCCTTCTCAAACTCTCCCATATATCAGTTGAATGGCTTGGTATACAATATTCTCAGAGAACATACTATCACCCCAATACAAATGCCAAAAGGCTAATGCTGCTTAACAAAATAATGTTGTCTTTTCTAAGTGCCATACAGAATACACAAACATATTATGGGTGATGGTAAAAGGCAAGGTTTCTTAATATCAAGTCAAATGAAGAAGTTTTATCACTTTGTCATTCAATACACACTGGCAAATGTTATGACAATAAATTAACATAGGCCACAATGACTTTATTTCCTCTCCCCATGTCCATCTCTCTGTACCTCTACTACAATACTATCCTTTATGTAACATGTGTGGTGTTTCTTTCAATACAAGATCACTCTACCTGATACAGGAGAGGTAGAGATTGATGAGAGCTTTGGTTTTCAGCCTTATCTTTACAAGATGTGAAATAACTTCGACATCTCTTTGTGTATGTGAACTGCAGTTCACACAGACAGACATGAGCAGTTCTTGAGCTGGACGCATCACTTTTGGATTCTGCAACCACATCTCCAGCCGCGGAGCAGACGCCACACGAACCTGCAACAGCACGCACAGACTTATGTAACATGGGACAAAGTGAAGTCAAAGCACTATAACTGCAGTCAGTGTTCTACCTGCAACACACAGTTGAGGATAAAAAAATCACCCACAGGATCAAGAAGTCTATATCTAGGGGCGGCACACTATGCACTAAAAATCTTCAGCAATTGACTCAATAAAGAATTATACATAATCACAACCAAATTTAAAACTGTCTGGAGATGGTTGCAAAGTTTTTAAAAATGTATTGGATGAAAATTATGTGGAAACTCGATGATGAAGGCATTATTGAAAACTGCACTCCTCACATTTAAACTATAGGTGTGCCTAACCCTATAACTGTCCTGTAGATATAAATATTATGAAAATTAAATTCTTCAGAACTTGAAAGTAACCTGCACTGAAAGTAAAATCACAATTTAAATAATTCTAATATCACCTTAAATTCCAGTATGATTAATCTTTGAAGTCAAAGGACAACAAATCCCCAGCAGTTTGGTCTGGTAGAAGATGATCCCACAATTGCCTAAACACTCAATCCTCCCTTTAGCTACCAGTAAAGCACAGGTATTGTGTTTGTTTGCAAGATTTCTTTTATGTTGAATTTGACCTTTTAGTTATGTTTGGTTAGCATGTCTTGGCGAAGGCTAAGTTGGTATAGCGGTTCAAGTCCGCTCAACTAAGCGTTACATGTCCACAGCGGAGAGATCACTACCTTGTAGCCACTACAAATTACAATAATTTTGAACAAAGCAGTTGTCAGAAACCTGATCTGACCGGTGGCAGTGTTACCCAAGATCATGAAAGCCAAGACAAAGATAATAAGGTCATCACAGTCTCACATTATATAGTGCCTGTTCGGGTGGGGAGTAGTAGGAATCTATCCATCGCCCAAGAGGCACTAAAAATGAATGATTCTTAGAAAACTGAAAACTACATACAGTCATCAGCCAAGAACATGCAATGTAATGGGTAATCATTTAAATCCCAGGTCTTGAATATCACAGGGTTAATATCACAATACTATTCCTTGATCAACAAAGAAGGAATATAAGGATCACATTCCTGGTTTCAATCAATATACCTCAACTAAACCACAAGATGAAGACAGCAGACGAAGGAAGTTGCGGGTTATATTTTCTGCAGGCTGTCTTCTATTCAACTGTTCTCTTACTGCATCCATAACTATCTGCTGCACAGTCTCTTGTGCACCTTCATACCTAAACACATGAAACAAGTGATGCTCAGCTTTTCAGGTTTCATAAAAAATTTAAGTTTTAACAGGGAATACTTAATATGTTTATGGGCACGGCATGCCAAATAAATACAAAAATGTGGTCCTACAGTTATAAAAGAGACTGTCCACAGCATACAGAAAAAGAAAAGCTGAATAACAGCACAATGGCACAGAAGAAAGAATCAAGATTTAACTGAACATCAGTAAAAACAAATGTCACAGCAGTGATAATTTCAACCTTAATCCACTTTCAATGTTATTCACTCCACTGTGTAAATACATAGCAATCGGCCCACATATCTGTAAACATCTTATACAAAAAATGTTGAAGATTCAACTCCTGTGGGACGTTATGCAGCCACACAACACAACATCCCAATGACATAAATTTTCAGCAACACTGCTAAGAGGGACTCACTCACAGAGATCAGAGGTTTACAGTACATCTAAAATCAAGTGGCTGTCCCTAATGCCTTACACTAAACAGTCAGTAAAAGGCAAAGGGAAATGGATTTACTGTCACAGTGCATTCCCACAAAACCAGTCTACTTTCTTCTTATGCTTTTTCTTCCTTACAAGAAATTTTTAAAATTAATGATGATACAACACTGACTTCAGAAGTTACTATGCATCATTATTCTTCTGTTCTGTGTTCCTCTTTCCTATATATAATTTTATACTGTAAGCATGTAAATACTTAGAAATGGACTGAGAAACTACTACTTGCCTTGGTACAATAGGAATATCCATTTTTTCTTTTATATCGGCAGACATTCCTGCCTCACCACTTCCTGCAGATCCTTCACCTCCCTCCTCATCTATTACCACAGTAGATGGAGAAGGGCATGATTCCCCTCTTGAACCAGGCAGTCCTACCAAGTCAGGCTGCAGCATTGATCGTGGCAGAATACGACTGTTGATAGCTGTTAAAATGTTGTTCACAAAGCCTGCACAATCTTCATGATCAACCCATACCCGATCTCCAAGTGAATCTTCTACATATAACTGAAAATACATTAAAAAATTGAACACTTTATTCTTAATTTCAACATCCTTCCTGCTTAAAGTCACAAAATTTCTACCAGTACCACAGCTGACCTTCTTTAACATACAATATAGATAAAATAAAAATACAACAGAAAAAGCTGACATAATGTCACAGAGTTTAAAATTAATGCTCAGTGTAGAGTTGCATTAGCAAAACACAATCTTACAATTAATTCCTACCAATAATGGCTGCATACAATAACTTAAACTTTACCTTCAAGAAGACATCAGGCCAAATTTTCTTGTCTTGAAATCCTCGAAGAAGTAGGTTGGCTGAAAGGACAGGAACCAAAGGATTTCCTTTGCCTTTAAAGTTATGTGACGGATCTCGTCGCAGTAAGCTGCATAAAGCATGCAAAATGCAGTCCCCAGAAAACAATGATGGTCGCAATTTTGCAAGATACAGCAAGCCAAGATACAAAACTGAATCTGGTTTCCACCGCTGACTTCGCAGAGTTCTAATTGCACCACACAAAAGGCCAATCTAAAACAAAATATTTCAAATCAGGCCAACAATTAAATAATGCCAAAATTCAATACAATAAAATGTCTACTAACCTTAAGAACCCTGGTCCCCAAAAGTGCTACAATTAAATTTAACAACACTGAACTTGAGGACCAGACATGCCCTCATTTATGTTTTAAGCCCCTCACCATGTAATACACATGCGCACGCATGCGCACACACGCACACACACACACACAGACACACACATGTGTGTGTGTACATATGTATGTATATATGTATGTATGTATGTATATATCTAGTAATCTGGTTACACACACACACACACACACACACACACACACACACACACAAAAAAAAAAAGATGCCGGCGGCAGCAGTGACAACATTCTCACAAGTATGACTAACACTTTTCTATACTAAGTGGCATATTGCAATATAACACTGCTATTTTTATCATAAACTATTATCTTACATTCAAGCATGTACAAATAGCCATAAAATGCAACAAATGAAAAGATAAGCAAAATTACTTTCCTCACTGGTTCCTCAGAATGCCCCCCATAAACATGACCCTTTAGCAACTGTCATTTGCATTCAAACCAACTTCCCTAAGACTCAACTTATGGTCATTCCATCCACCATTTCCCTCTCAGCTTCCCAACTGGAAAATTTCCAAGAGGATTCCTTACTAAAATTCTGAATATATTTCATGTGTTTTCCTAGTTATGTGTTGACTCCATCTTGACCTCCTTTATTTCACCAACACAGCAATACTAATGAAAAGTATAAATATGAAGTACTGTCACATGTACTATCCTCCAAATCCACTTTCTGTTAACCCTTTCAGGTCCTACGACCTCGTCTGTTATTTCCAAGCAGTTGTAATTTATGTTCTAAGTACAAATCTTATGCTTTATATCCATAGAAAACATGGACAAAATTACTGCTTCATAAACTCTTCAGGCGTGGCAGTTTGGAAAACAGAAAAAACAGTAACCCATGGTTACAGACAAAAGAAGATGAACTTTGATGTGGAGAATAGGTAGGAATGTACATGTTTCAATTAGAAGTTGCGAACAGCTGAGTGGAGTGGCCATCCACCAAATCAGGGGTTGTGAATGGCGCTTACAACTTACTTACCATCAGGAAAAAATGCATTACAGATTTAAACAGAATGCCTCAGACTTGGGCAGAATATTTTATAAATCTCTACAATGCAGGTTCAGTGATATTAGCAGCAAGAGTATAAGTTACTGTGAGCCCTTCTGCAAAATGTATAAATTACCTCCTTATCACCTTCATCCAAGTTGCAAGCTTCAAGTACTGCTGGTACAAGTTCTGCTGGCTCACATTCTACTGCCACCATCTCCCATGCTTCTGCACCACCGCTACCACCACTCCCACCAGCTCGACCTAATATTGATGTTGTACCAACTTTGGTCTTCTTTGAAGCAATAGGTGGCAAAGGTCCACCGACATTTTCTCTTTTCCTGTCTGTACCTACAAATATGGAATACACATTCTTATAGCCACATTCCAGATAAGAACTACAACAAACACAATGACTGAACAAGAGAGAAAACTTGCAATCTCAAGCTAATAATAAGCCAATCAATTTAATAAAACTGAAGTGCCTTCAAACACATCATTATCATAATGGTCCACTATTTCTTCATACACTGATTTTCAAACACAGTTTTATACTTAACCAGGTATGAAAAAATCTTCTCAGATTATAAATAAAATATCTGTTTCTTTGTATGAACAGCCTACCTACAGTATTTAAATGGTAAAACAGAAAATAAATGAATGGAAATTATTACTAGGAGGAAATTTTATACATCTGTTTTCTAACCACAGTACAGTCTCAATGTTCATAATGACCTGGGACTGATAAAACCATACAAACAAGGAATCACAATAACAGAATCACTTTTCAATATGAAACACCCATTTGGTTCTCATAACTTACAAACACATGTACTGAAATATAAAATAACCTCAAGAAGTATAAAATGAATGATGGTTAATTGTAATAATATACAAACACTATTTTAAAACAAAATACAATACATGATTGATGGAGAGCCAAATTTCATAAGCACACAAGCAATCAACCTGATTTACTATAAGACAAAGCCTGACTGAGCTGATGGTGATCTGCACAATAACAGAAGGGAGGGAAGCCTAGTTGCCAGACACCTGGTCTCATCTCAACAGTTGGAACCAATTACAAAAGGCTGAAACAATGGTATTGCAATGAGTGTTCTCAAACCATCAAATTCCCAACTTCAAAGCTCATGAACTTCAAGACTCTACTGTATTCTGTACTTCCCTGCTTCCTTCAAAATGTCGGGAACTACTCACCCAATGGCACAGCAGCACATCCTAGAATACCTGAATCTTCTGCTTTCTATTTTTTTTTTTTGACAAAAGACACTGCACTTAGAGTGTGTATCTCATTCAGATTTCAACCAAAATTTCCTACTTGTATTACTTACATTCAGCATCTCAAATCTGAATGAAATGTATTTTGGTACAACTGATACATATAACAATTTACAGTGCCAGTGTTTCACATAGATAAACTGTTTAAAACTGGTTAATAACTCAATCTGGTCAAGACATCTGAGCAAGACACCCAGAAGGAAACATAATATACTAATAAAAAAGACAAATGGACCAACCTGGTTAAGACAGAATAAATGATGAAGAATTCTTATACATAATTTCAAGAGTTGGAAATCGAAATTAACAGTCAGAAAACAAGTAAATTTATTAAAGTCTTGACCATAAAAACCATAAACAATTTGCAGCCTGGGAAGCAGACAAATTTCTGAAAAAATAAACCTTAATTTCTACAGATGAGTTTGTGGAACTATTCAATTTCAATAATTTCAACTATAAACTGCAATGACAAGCAGCAACAGCAAGTTATGTGGATAAAACTTACAAGAGCTAAAACACTCTACATACAGGGATACATACATACACACAAACATACATGCATATCTTTTTATATAGTAGGACCCCTACTTGAAAATGAGTGGGAGCTCCCTGGTTTACCGTGTACCACTCCGACGCGCTTGGCTTCACCACCTTCAATTCTGGACGACTTGGAACCCAAGGCAAAGAGGTCAGCTGGATACTGTTGAGTTTTGGTTTTGGCACCACGCCCTTGAGATACTTTTCCTCTGTCCATTTTCCCAGTTTCTTTTTTTCACATCTGTTAACGGCACAATCGTATTTTCGGCACTCCTTGAATGAGGTGACCGCTCATCAAGATGACAGATACCAGACTGAGTGAAGTGGCATATGTGGTTCCAAACATCGTATCGTCACCAATAGCGTTTAGAAGTAGTTACCAGTTGCGGTTAATTCATCCTTTTACGACAATGCATCACGCGTAGTTTAAGGCCTATCTGTTACATTATGCACATCTGATCCCTCCAGCATTCAAAAATTCTACCTTCTGTCCACACAGTGCATTTTGAATGGATCTTAGGCAAAACAGCGATTATTTCCCTATACAGCATTACCTAGTTGGTTTTTATAACTAAGACGGACAGTGTTTACTGCACGATCCGAATCCCATGAGCGAATATAATTCAGGTTATCCTACTATTATGTGAAAAGGTATTAACTTGCGGACCAGGTACTAACTCACGTCGGATACTACATACCACAGATCATCTACACACAGATTAATGCTTCACATCGATGCCTGCGTACTGAATGTTATGTCATCTTCCACAGAATAGCATGACTACGCCATGAGCACGGATGATAAAAGTGGATGAGCATCGTGGGTAGGGCAGACATGTGGGAACCAGCACGGATCATCCAGTACCAATATTAAGTAGCCATGATGGTTCGTCACAGCGGCGCGATATGTCACCGAATTCAAACCAAAATGTCAGGCCGGTAATTGGTTTGGTGTGAGTGTACTGTTAAATGGGTGAAGGGAACGGAACATAACTTATAATGGGGCTTTGAAGGAAAATAAAGCAGGAAATTCCTTAAGAGTTTTTGAAACTAAAAACAAAGGAAGCATATTTCTGATTTCACCACAGTCAATTTAGATTCACACATAACAAACAATAGAACTGTCATTTCAGTATCATCAGTGTCTCATTTGAACAGTACCTGCAGTATCTGGCAAAACAGAAATAATGTCTTATTACAGCTGGAAAAATGGTATTGTAAATGTACGAGATGAAAAATGCTCGGGTAATTGCAGTGATCATTGAGCTTAACAAAGGTCTATGGCCACTTCCTTTAGGATTTTGAAAAGCAGTTGTAATTGCAGTGATCATTGAGCTTAACAAAGGTCTATGGCCACTTCCTTTAGGATTTTGAAAAGCAGTTGAAATACTTTATTCTCACTCATAGAAGAATAATAATTCACATTCTCCTAGATTTGAATTCACAAGAAGCCAGTGGCACTTTACATGGGGGTGAAAGTGTAAAATTACCCAAACAGTGACCTTTTATCTTGTATTGGAAAAGTTATAGGAATTATGAAAGAACACCAGAAAAAATCAGCTGAGGGAAATTCAATATACTTGTGACCCAATACAGAAAATTCATATCATTTGACACATTAAAAAAAAAAATTTGAACTAAAAGAATTGAAAAACAAATGGGAACACGAAACAGGATTCAAGCACACTTTGCCATGCTTTGTGTATAGCAAAACTGTATACATGTAATCATCAGGCTGGCAGAAGCCTGAAGCACAACAGAATCTGAATATATAACAAGTATTGTATATGATCCAGTGTATAAGTTTAATATTTCAGATTTAAAAATATAATCACATTTGTGCCGTGCATTAATTACATAAAAGATAAATATTCTTATATAACTTCGTGCAGGGGTGTAACTAGGGTGACGAAAAAACGATTAGTGGTCTCTCAAACTGGACATGGATAACAGTGCCTCCAATATACAACTGGACTACTGAAGAGTTAAAGGCATTTTTGTAATGGGTGCTGGGAGAAATAATGGAAAGAAGGTAAAAATCAGTGAATACAGATCTTTGTCATTTGTAAACTTCACCAAATATCATTAAGTAACCTAATCAAATATGACACCTGCAAGGCATGTAGAATGAGTTTGAAGGATAAAATGTGTATGAAAAATTGTTATAAAAACTTGAAGACAGGAGATTAGTTGGTGGACCTAGGTGTAACTAACAAACTAAGCAACCAACCAACCAACTCCATGGAGCAGAGTTCTTCAGAAATTAATAATTCCTTAGTTAGTCAAGAAATTCCCCACGTATCATGGAATCATAATTCACAAGAGCCCACTACTTGTCCTTATTCTGAGTCAGATTAATCCATTCAAAAACCTACCACCATTTTGCTTTAAAAACCATTTAATATTATTCTCACATTTATTCCTAGGTCATCCAAGTGTTGTCTTTCATTCAGGTTTCCTCAAACATGCATGCATTTCTGTTCTTCCCCATACATGCCACATCTATACGTAGGTGTAAATGAGAAAGATAATGTTATACAGGATCCTAATGTCTGAGGATGTGGAGTGGATTGAATTGGCTCACGTTAAGGTACAGTTGTGGGGCTCTGTGACATTGTAAACAAATCTTTGGGTTCCATAATTTCTTTATCAGCTGAGTGATTATGGCCCTCTGAAGAAGGCAAATTACATATTTCACTTAACAAAATTTCTTACATTAATAGGTTGCACCACAGCTCAGGCAGTCATTGGTCCCTTGTAATGCTGGGACAGGTTTTCCAGTGAGTAATTTGGTCTTCCCTTGTCAGGATCATTCCAAAGCTCCATACTTTTATTTCATTCATGCAATGACCCTATCTAATCCTAGCAATTGACAAAGCTGTTCAATAAAACACCTCTCTATGTGTCCTATCACAATGGAGGCCTGGGTTCAATCCCAGGACAATCAGTGTAGCATTTTTGGTGGACAAGTGGCATTGTGGCAGGTTCTTCTCTGGGTACTTCAGGTTTCTATCACCTAAATCATTCTATCAGGATTATATATTTATATTTCATTCATCTGCCAGTGATGCTGTATAATCTTAACAAATGACAGCATCATTAATTAAAATACTCCTCTCTTTCTATCTTACATGAATGTAATACAATACTGAGTCTATACGCAGTCGCTGTAAATGGCTTGTAACACAATAATACTGTATTTGAACTACTGCTCAGACTATGTCCATCATCCCATGTTTAAAAAAAATAAACATGGGATGACATACAAAATCAAAACAATGAACAGTTCCAAATGCAATGTACCAATGTCAGAATTCCACAGAAAATCCTGTATGTCTATTACTATCTCATTTATTTGCTTGTGCTGAAGCCCCTGATGTGTTCTGGTATGTTCTTGCCCTTACCATAGCTCAACATACGTGTATATACAAGCAGCATTTTCAGTGGGTAAGGAAAGTTGAAGTTGTCCATGTGCCTGGATAAACACAATGTCATGAAGACATTTGAGGAATGGAGGCAGAGCTCTACACATTGTTAATTTTAGCATTAGACAGAGGTGAGTGGTATGTTCATGCCCTTCCTGATGTACCTCAGAACAAGAGCCTTTAGTACCCACTGAGGAGACTGGGCAGGCCCCAAGGCTGGTTTGAATGCTTTAGAGGCGAGAAAGATTTCTTATGTCTACCAGAAATCAAACCATGATTTGTTGGCCAGCCAGTGGCCCAGCTGCTGTATTGACTGAATTGTCCTGGCTCAGAGGGTGGGTAAGCCATGTTAAAAACCTAGTCATAATGATTCAGACTTAGAGAATGAAGTGGATGTGCATGTTCCTTTCAGCTGATTGAGGGAAAGATGATGAAATGTGGGTAACTGTACTGACCGATGTAGGGTTCATCAGATGTTTAACCCCTTGAGACCTTAAGTTACGTTTTCAATGGGTTTGTAATTGTATGTAGATACCCCAGAGAGTGAAACCACATGTAAATATTTGAGTCAGACTTGTGAGGCATTGGCCTTTCACCCTGCCCACAAGTAAGGCTTCTTATTAACACAGAACACATGAAATGAGGTTTGGCCACAGTATTAATTAAAATATTGTTGTAATTAACTATTGGTAGAGTTACAAAACATATTGCATTTACCATAATTACTAAAATCCTCACAAATTCTCTGTGACTTTATTACACCTTAACTTCAGCAATTAACTCATAATTTTTTTACACCTGACTCAGGCAGTCCAGTACAAACTAGGATTGCCATTTATAAGAAGGAATTATAAAATACTAGCTTGAATAATACATTCACTGTGTATTATACACCATTCTATATGCTATGGCCAGAAATTAATCCTGTTCAACAAGATTTTCATTTCCAAATGAGTCTACAGAATTGAAGATCCACTCTACAGAAGTATGTACTCTCAATTGTGAAATTCATTGCATCATATTGCCTATTACATAATATTAACCTATATGCACAAAACACACATACACACACACACATACCAGTATGTCTAAACAGTATTGTCAGTGTCATCCAACAAGGGCTGGCTAAAGATATTTCTAGACCAAAAGCAAAAGTGAATATGGGGAACCTAGGGTGTAGGGTACCTCAACTTCAGTTTATGTATACTATGCAAGAATTTACATAAAAAATATGTTTGACGCAAAATCTAAAATACAGCCAGGCTCTTTGGGGTGCAGCCACATAGACTGCAATGGCCTTAACCTGGCCCTGTGTATTAACACATGTTTGCACAATTACTTTTAACACACACATCAGCCCACTTTATGTGATATGCACACAACATATGAATATCACAAAATTGCACATTTCAACAGCCCAATAAAATAATATATTTATAAAAATAATGATTAATTGTATCTGATATTTGATGTGGGGTTAAGATGAGCAAGAAGTACATTTGTCGCCATATATATAAATGACTGAGAAGTACAACAAGTAGACAACCTGGACATTTCTTAATCTAATATGAAGCAAATCTTAACTCAGGAAGATGGTTTAATGATTTATGATGTTGTCAATAAAACTTAATGTGGGCAGTTTTTACATTAGTAATGTATTCTCAACATTCTAATTATTGTGAATATAATATGGCTACACATGCTGTATTATACACATGAATCCACTGTCTTGACATATGAGATATGTTTAAAGCTCTTACTGGCACAAATGTTATCACAGTATTTCTGGCAGTGTTCAGGAACAGGAATTGAAGAAATTTTTTTGGATACATAATATAATTTATACTTCTCATCACATATTTTCAGTCTGGGTACATTTCCATTGCACAGGTTGGTGACAGTCATGCAGTAACATCAGGGGGAGGGGGAATCTCTGGGAACTTGGAGGGGTCAAGTACAATCATTGAGGGCTGATGTCTTCTGGAATGTGACACTGCATCGATTCATAAACAGGCCACCTCCATCTTCACTTAAGGGTGGAAGAGTCTGCTATACCCTCAAGATGGAGGCAGTGTTCCTCTGAAACACTGATAGTTATCTACAAAACTAAACACTGTCAAATCCCAAAAGACAACCATCTTCATAGTTCGTGCTGTGAGAATGAATGATCTCAGGTATGGTTACTGATCTGGTTCAGGACTTAATGTATACCAGTGGTATGTATATCACCAGTTGAAAAATATTGTTATAACACATAGGGAATATCTTAGCTAAATGTGCCGATATTAAATTTTCAAGAACAACTGCTCTGCTGATTTCGTTTAGTCGTACTGATTGTGTTCACTGACTTTGCATAAGTATACACACGTGCAATAAGGACAGAAGTGGCAAAGTATGCAGAAGCTTCAGTTACCTGAAAATGTGATATTTCAAGCTACCTCAAAATATAGGAACTCTTTATAGCAAGAAATATGTATGGGATAAGGAAAGAAAATGCCACAATGCTGTGTACTATGTAATACTCATATGATAATCAAAATATAATGAAAGCAGATTTCTGAGTGCTTCAGTGCATAATAAAGAAGTCCAGTAATTAAGGGTTTTGGCTTTAAAGCAAATGTGATGAAAAGAGGATGCCAATGAGTACACCCATATAATAATACATAGATCTAAATGCAAGTATATACAGTTCAAAGTGAAAGAACAAAGTACTTATGCACAGAAATACATATTAACAAACATCAGAGCAAACATAAGTGATGAATATACGCTTCACACTTACACCATCTGGCAAAAAACACATTACAGGATAGAGTTAATAAACAAAACTGTCATGTAGAACCAAAGTTTTAAACTGCAAATATCAGCAGCTTGCACATAAATCTGTTTTTCATGAGAAATTAGGTGTTTATAAACACTCCAGGGTTGGCAGTCAAATTCTACCTGTTGGCAATACTATTAGAACTGATAAACAGAGACCACGCACATGTACTCTTGCAGGAATGGAACATATGGCAGATAAAGGTGAAGTACAGGGACAAACAAGAGCCTGAAGAATAAAAGGCTTGGGGGAAGTCAGTCAGTCATTCATTCATATTATTTCAAGGTGGCCTGTGGTCAGAAGGAGAGAGCAATTGGAGAAAACAGATTAACAAGGTCTTGACATTTGCAGCAAGCAAGGCACTGGCAGTGTAGTTATGGACCTGCTGGGACAAATTAATCATTTATTGACATAATATTATGCAGGACATTCAACGCTGAAGTATTATACCTATGGTTGTCCAATACAAGTAATACTGTGCATAAATTTCCCTCATAAATTGACTAGTACAAGCAGCATAAAACAAGCAGTGTTCTTCTTATGCTTGATTGTTGCCTTGGATTAACACATCCACCAAATGGATATCACAGACTTCTAAAAGAGTATAGTAAAACTCTCCCTGTTGACACCATGAAGGCATATGGGGAAGTACAGATATGGCTCCATGTACTCACACTCCATCTCAATACCCAATCATCATGTAAACATAATATGTTAGTTACACCATAATTGGAAATTTTATAACATCTTTAGGCCTACGGCAGGCCTCAGCTACTGGGTGGGTTGCAGGTGGCAGATGGTGAATGGCCACCAGATATGGTGGTTAGCTGCGAATAAGAGGAAATCCATATAGGCAGTCCCGGACCAAGGCGGCAAGACTACAACCATTAAAAAATCACATATTCTCCAGGAAGGTCTTGTGACCTGGTGCATAAGTGCCACCAGTAAATAAGCACTGCCACCGCTGCCTTGCGGGTGAAGGGAAGAAACCCCAAAGGCTAAGGGAAGGAAAACCCTGAAAGAAAACCAACGGGAGAAGCGCCTCTATAAGTGTAGAGAAGCTAACCCTTCTAGGGGAGAAAACCCCGAAGTCAAATCCTGGTCCTCCAGGATGGGGGTTGGACATAGGGCTAGCAACTCAATTCTGGGAAAACAAATGTTGCTGTGAAATCTCAGTCAAGTATAGCTGGTTGGATATTTGGAAAATGAACCATGCAATGTAAAAGGATGAAGACTACAGAATTTGATATTGCAACATGGAATGTCCGATCTATGCTCCAAGCTGGGAAAATGGAAGAAATTGCAGATGAGTTAAAGAACTATAACATACAAATAACAATATTACTAGAAGTGAGATGGTCACAAGACAGTTGGATTAAAAAGAAAAATTATACACTATTATATAGTGGATTAAAAACCACAAAGGGGCAACATGGTACAGAATTCCTTATTACAGAAGCCACCAGAATAGTAACAAAAGGTTTAAGGAAAAATTTGGAACCCATACAAGGAAAACGTTCAATAGATTTACTACAAAAGACAGCTGTTTGGAACATCACACATGATATAGAAAGTACTGCAATCTTAAATTGAAGTCTGAGCACAGGTGATCGATCACCACTGGTTCAAGAAAAGTACCAGGGAGAAAAGGCCAGTGACAAGAGTCGATGACGATGATGACGACAAAAACAACAACAACAACAAAATAATAATAATAATA